>WNGH01000980.1_pt1 | contig 31923 bp, 22 predicted proteins | sample 5400631 | NCBI WGS metagenome assembly WNGH01 (sample SAMN13153373, study PRJNA577476) | soil metagenome | isolation source: 115 cm soil or saprolite under Garry oak tree replicate 1 | place: USA:California | collected 2016-06-15
TACTCACTTCGTGGAGAGATTTCCGATGTTTACGAATCCACGCCCAATTCCGGCGGGTACTACCACGTGAACCAGACTTATTGGGCCAACTCCGCTCCGAATCAGCTGAGTGGTGTCCCCGGTCTCCCGACGATCACCTTCTCTCCCGATGGCGAAGGCCGTCCCTATATGGTTTCCACCTCCTCTGGCCAGAACCCTGTTACGAACACAGTGTTCAGCGCGGCTGGCTTGCCCACGTCAGTAACCTATGGCTCCGGCGATACCGATGCGTTCTCTTATGACTCCAGCACCAACCGTGTTACGCAATATCAATTCAACGTCAACGGCCAATCCCTCACCGGTGCGCTCACCTGGAACGCCAATCACACTCTCGCGTCGCAGAACATCACCGACCCCTTCTTTAGCACCGACGCGCAGAATTGTAGCTATTCTCATGACGATCTTACGCGTTTGGCCTCCGTGAACTGCCCCTCCATCTGGTCGCAAACCTTCACGTACGATGCCTTTGGAAACATTTCCAAATCGGGAACCCAGAGTTTTCAGCCCATTTACAAGGATACGAGCGGCAACACTTCTAATAAATTTGTCAGCATTCCAGGTACAACCGTTTCTTACGACGCCAATGGAAACGTCTTGAGTGATGGCTCGCACACTTACAGCATGGATTCCGCGGGCAAGACCGTCACCGTCGATTCTGTCAACCTGACTTTTGACGTCTTAGGCCGCATGGTCGAGCAGAACCGCTCCGGCGCCTACACGCAGATTGTCTATTCCCCGAGTGGTGCTAAACTGGCCCTCATGAACGGCCAAACCCTGCAGGAAGGATTCGTACCTCTCCCCGGCGGCGGGCAGGCCGTTTACAATTCCAGTGGCTTGCTCTATTACGGCCACTCCGATCATCTTGGCAGCATCAAATTTGGTTCTACGCCTTCCCACACCACGTACTTCGATCTGGCCTACGCTCCGTTCGGAGAAACTTACGCCACCACCGGCACCACGGATCCTTCCTTCACCGGCCAACGCCAGGACACCGTCGCCAATCTCTTCGACTTTCCCGCGCGTGAATACAGCAACCAGGGCCGCTGGCCACATCCCGACCCCTCCGGCCTCGCCTCGGTCAGTCTTTCCGACCCTCAAACCCTGAATCGCTACGCCTACGTCCGCAACAACCCTCTCGCCATGGTCGACCCCAATGGCCTCTGCGGTGAGTTTGACGATGCGCCGACTCCCTGCTCCGACTCAGGCGACAATGGCGGCGGCGGCAGCGGTGACGGTGGTGACGGCGGCTGCAACATGATGATTGATAATTCTTGCGGTGGCGACCCCGGCAATGGCGGCTCCAATTGCGATCCCAACGACCCCACATGCGGCAACCCTCAACCACCCGACCAGCAGGGATGCGATTGGAACGCCGATCCCACCTGCGGCGGCAGGGTGGGCATGGACCCCTGCCTGAATCCTTTTGCAGCGTCATGCGGCAACCCTTGGGAAGCCCAGGGTCTCCCCTTCCTCTCCCCCGGCCTCAACATGTCCTCCGGGGATGACCCACTCACTGATCCCTGTGTGACCACAAGCCAGAACAAAGCCGGAAACTGGCAGCCACACGAATGGCCTGGCGGGATCTCGCCCGGCGACTGCAAAAATGTGCTACACGGTACTTGGGTAGCTCCCGGCTGGGGCTACACAGTGAACCCAGACGGCTCACTCAACCTTTTCCAGCAACAGTCATCTGGTTGGTGTTCTGCTCTCGAATTTGGAGGTGTAGCTACAACGACGTTCGCCTCGGGGGTATTTCTTTGGGGATTTGCGGCCGATGCTACGGGAGTCGGCGCACCTGTCGGCTTATTTTCTCAGGCATCTGCTGGAGTTGGCATGGCAGTGGGCAGCCTAGTAGGTGGGGTCGGCGTGATGGGCCAAAAGCTAGGCTTGTGCCATTAGAACTGCACCGAGACTTGGGAGAAGCAATTTTGCCTGTCGATGAATAATTTTTTTTGACGGAGATGCAAAATGCATAGCAAATGGATGCTTAGCGAGCGTGTCAGTAGGATTTTGTTGGCATGCTCGCTGTCAGTGTTCCTTGTCGGTGAAGCAGTGGTGGTTGTTGCCTCCCTTGGCTTGCCGAAGGGACCATCATTAGGAATAGGTCGCATACTAGTAAATGTACTTCTCACCTCCATTCCTGGCCTTGCTGGCATAAGGGGCTACTACGTGGTCAAACGGCTGCGATCGAATTTCGACGCTGAACGACAAGAAGCTACCTTCGTTTGGCTCTCACGTCAGTTCTTGGCCGTGACGATATCCGCGTACGCGGTCGTCGTTTCGATTGTGGCATCCCTGTCAGGCCGCTGAAAAGACTCGCGGGTGGATCACCCTTAACTCCCCAGCGCCGCTCGGGGTGGCCTACCCTTTGCGATTTTGTTTTTTGCAAAGGGTGGGCACCTCTTCTGTTCTGTTCCTTTTCCAGCCTTTCTTTACGCACCTATCTGCCGGTATTTTCAACCACTTACCATCTGCGTTCGAATGATATCCAAGAAATACATTGACACGCAGACTACTTCCTGCTATTCTCTCCCGTGTATATCGAATCCCATCTCCGCCCGTTTACCCTGAGTCTCGAAGGGCTCTTTTCTTTCCTTCTTTCTCCGGTCGTCTCTTTTCTTCAACCTTCAAACCTGCTTACCCTTCAATCCTTTTGCCGACCGCTACCACCTAAACCCTGTCGTCTCAATCCTTTACGAAAACATAGGGGGGGCAGGGGGTCATTTCAACCTGTTTCCTGTTCTTCCCTAACTCCTTTCCTTGCCACACTTCCGAAAATTCGCCCGTAAGTCCAGCTATTACCACACTTCCAAAAACGTGTGTTTCCAACCCTTGTGTTTGCCACACATACGAGACCGCCGGGGGGCCTGGGCACTTCCTATATTCGGATTTTCAGACCAAGGACCAACAAGCATCCCAACTACTTGTTGATGTCGTCCTTCGCTTCCAGCCGCTTCAGCAGCCCTTGCAGCTGAGGCTTGTTTGGATCCGGCGCCGCGCTGAGAGCCTGTGTCATCTCTTTACTGGCAGCAGCAAAATCTCCCTTGTTCGAGTCGATGCGCGCCAGCGCCACGTGGCTGAGCCAGTGATTGGGGTCTTTCTTGGGGACTTGGGGATACAGCTCGAACGCGCGCTTGGCATTCCCCGAGCGTTGCAGACCTCGCGCGTAGATGTACAGTTGCTGAGCATTCGCTCTTGCGAAGGCCGTCTCGAGCGCTTTGTCCGCATCCTCTTTCTTCCCCATGGCGTTCAGAATGCGCGATTTGGTTTCCCGGTTCTCGAAGCGGTCCTCATTTTGAATCGACGTCTCTTCCCACTTCAGCGCTTCTTCCAGGTTGTAATTGTTGTCCAGGCACCACTGCGCCGCCTCGTCGAATCCGGCCCAGGTGAACCCGCCAACGCTCCGCAGTTCGTTCTTGATGCTCTTCAGCACCGCTGCTTTCACGTCCACGGAAATGCGGAAAGGAACGGCGAGCTTCTCCCACCGCAGAGTGGCCGCCGCGGAATCCGGCTTAACGTCGTCGAACACGTACGTCAGTACTTCAAACGACTCCGCCGCGTGCGGCTTCACAGTTACGCGCAGCGCGTCCTCTTTCTCGTCATAACTGAAGCTGCCCCAGGAAGTCGAATTCTTCGAGAAAATAATCGCCCACTGATCCTTGTCAGGAATGGTGTGCAGTCCGTACATTCCCGCCGCAAGCGGTTTTCCTTCGATGGAAACGTCGTCTGCAAAAGTAATCGTCGTATTCTCATTCGCGCCCGCGCGCCACACTTTCCCATACGGCACCGTCTTGCCCCAGATCTCCCGCCCACCGAGCGCCGGCCGGTGATAAGCGATGGTGATGTCCGTCAGCCCAATCCTTTGCGTTACCGTTCCGCGCTGGCTCGTGCGCGGAATATTCAGTTCCGTCGCCTGACTTCCGTTCTTGAATTGCGCGCCCGCGCTCCCCGCCAGCGCTCCGCACCCCACCAAAATTCCCAAAGCACACTTCCACATGTTGCGCATGATCGAGTCCTCTCCTCTCCGCAAGAGACAACGATGCGAATGTTTTTTTTCTCTCTGAAGGACCACTCCCATCGCGATAGACGCCCTCTCCGCCAAGGGGTAAGCAGGAATCTAGGTCAGAAAACGGGTGAATTGGGCGATTTCAGGCTAAAATGTTTCTCAAGCGTGGGGCCCGTAGCTCAGCGGTTAGAGCAGCGGACTCATAAACTGTGATCGGACACGTCAAACAAACGAGATAGCTGAAAACTCAAGAGTTTAGCTCCCCTTCACAACCCATCACTGCCCATCATTTCCGATCCTACAACGCAAAAAGAACGCAAACTGAACTCGCAGTTCTTTCTCCTCAACGCCCAGAGTGGCCGCGCGGTGATCGTCCTTGGTGCAACGGCTTCTCGACCTGAGGTTTCATCCGTGAGACCCGTTTTGCTCGGCGGCGGTTTGGAAAACTGCCCAGAGTTTAGATCACTGCCGAACATTTGTTTCCCTGCCGAATCGGCGTTGGTTCAAATCAAGGCTTCGCAACTATAGTCTCTTCTCTTTCAATCATGACCGCAAACTCTGCAACCATCCGAACAGAGATCAGCGGCATCACTTTGCGGCAGACCAATCTCGCTCGCACTTTAGGCAGTGGATGTCGAGGATACATAGGTTTTGGGGTGGAACGCGGTATGTTGGAGCAAGGAAGAAAGCAGGTAACTACATAAGGAATGTCCCTGAGAAGCTGGTCTTTGCACACTGGGCCAAGATTTTTGAACACAAATCGGAGGCGTTACTTGCGGTCGGAAGTATTTTGAGATCGCCCCTTTTTTGGTGCCTTACGACTTTCCTTCGGTTGTGCGAAACGCGTTTCAGGAACAACGGCGAACCATTGCGGGCGCTGTGGGTCGCGGTCATAGTCATAGCCGCCGGTGCTCCGAAACAATTCTGCGTATAGTTGCAATTTATCGTGGTCTAGCTCCACGCCCAATCCATTGCCCGTAGGAACGGCAATCTTGCCGTCAATGTACCTCATCTTGCCACCTTTCAGAATGTCGTCGGTGAGATGGTGGTAATGGGCATCGGCTGCAAAAGTCAGGTTGGGGATAGCGGCTCCTAGATGAAGCATGGTGGCTAACTGAATTCCCAATTCTCCGCTCGAATGAATGCTGATTCCCCACTGAAATTTTTCACATACAACCGCCGCCTTCCAGGCTTGGCGCAGTCCACCCCAAAAAGTCGTGTCCAGCAGGATTACATCTATAGCATTCAGTCGGATGCAGGCGGCGAGCTGTTCAAAATTAACCACGACCGTGTTCGTTGCGGTGGGAATCTTAACGAATGACCGGACCCGGCGCATTCCCTCCAATCCCCAGCAGGGATCTTCGAAGTAGTCATTCCGGACTGTCTCTATGGCGCGTCCGATGCGAATAGATTCCTCAACGCTCCAGGCGGCATTGGGGTCCAGCCGAAGCGAATCCTCAGGAAATTCCGCTGCGAGTGCCAAGTAAACGTCCAAATCGTGGTCCGGGGCAAAAACGCCACCTTTTAGTTTGTGCGAGCGAAAACCGTGCTCCTTTTTCAGTTTCCTGGCTGACGCCACAATCTGATCGGCAGTTTCCTCACCGCCTAAGCCGGTCTGTGCATCGGGGTAGCGATAGAAAAGGTAACTGGCGAAAGGAACTTCCTCGCGTAGTGCGCCGCCAAGCAGATCACAGGCTCTGATCCCTAGGCGTTTGCCAACCAAATCCATACACGCAAATTCGATTGCGCCATGTAGTTGTGCACGGTTGTTGTAAAGGGAGGCGGTGGGATTGCAGATCTTCCAATACAGTTGTTCCAGTTGCAGGGGATCATGGCCGAGGAGATACGGCTTCAAGGCGCGAATGCTATTTTCAGCGCTTTCTCCACCGCCGCCCATTTCACCCAGTCCGATCAAACCATCATCAGTTTCAATCTCGATGATGGTGCGGACAAATCGCCCCCAGTGAACACCGTTGGCATGGCGCAAAGACGCTTCCAGTGGGACAGCAACGGTGCGTGATACTCATAAGCGATTTTCCGTGATGACAGCTGCATCACGAATGCTCGATTCGTGTCTAAAAAGAAATCCGCTGTGCCGCAGCCTAAATAGAAATACGGATAGGAAGTCTGATGAGAAGTGTTCAGCAGCAGCAAGACATCGTTTTCGGCTCGCTCGCGACTCCCCTCATTGCCAAAAACCTCTCGCAGCTTGGCGGCAAATTCTGGCCTGAGTGTATCCAGATTCTGCGCAGCGTTAAATGCACCGCTCAAGCTGCCGGCAAGTTCGAACAAACCAGGATACTTGAGCGCCAATTTCACAGCACCGTAACCGCCCATAGAGAGTCCGGCTATGGCGCGCCCGTGTCGTACGCGAATAGTGCGATATTTCTCATCGACCTCGGAGATCAGGTCTTTCGCGATGTAATCTTCAAACTTGTCTTGTGGAACTGTCGCAGAATCGGTGTACCAGGAGTTGTCTGCATCCGGCATTACGATCAGCAGACGCAGATCTAGTGCATAATTTTCCAGGTTAGTTCTGGTGTCCCAGTTGAGATAGTCGCCGTAGAGACCGTGCAGCAAATAGAGCACGGGGAACCTTCCACCGCTTTCGTATTGTTGGGGAAGAAGCACCCGATAACGCATGTCGCGTTCGAGAGAGGCGCTGTGAAAAACAGCGTCCCTTACAGGTGCTTTCCGACCCCTTGCAGCGAGCGGGTGCGCGACGGTCGTTTGGGCTTTGACCGCTGAAACCCAAGTCAGCAGAAACAGACAATAGAGTGCTAATTTCTTGGTAGAAATATGGGATCTGTTGGTTCTGTATCGTTCCAGTGAGAACGGGGAGGGCGAGCTTGCGCCGGACGCTCTCATTTTGGGAGATCCAGAATCACAGGCCGCGGCCGGTAAATATTCATATTAGCCATTGTCTTTGACAGAACCATCGAATTGCACGCATAGGTCAAGGCAATCTTGTTTTCGGTAAATTCGATATGTTCCTTCACGGCGTAGCAGAATGTGTCCTTGTCGTAGCCCGTGTTGTCGCGCTTCATTTCCGGGAACTCATAAATCGTCTGCGGACTGGACCAGGGGCCACTGGGCGAATCTGCGAATCGTACAACTGCCCGCGGGGAAGGGAAATCGGGCCCTGGCGAAAGCGCCAGCCACTTTTTGAGTGAGGGATGATAGCGCACCGACATCTCGCTGATTGGTTGTTCAATCAAGTGCATCGCATCCTCGCTCGCCAGTCCTGCAACCCAGTGGTTATCTTTATTTAGGTACTCCCAGTTGCCGGAAGGCTCCGCGATCTCATCTCGTGGCAGGCGCATCTCCGTCATAAACCCGCGGCCCTCACCTTCACTGACCTGCGTATACCAGATCACGTACTTGCCATCGGGTACTATCGAGACGCCGGGCCAAAGATGGGCGTCGGTAAGGTCTTGAATGCCGACATGCCATTTTTCAGGCGCTGTGTGCACGTTATCAATCACAGCCAGCTTGGTACCGACAATCTCGAATCCGAAAGCATCGCCGAGACTGGCCCCGGGCTTGTTGCGAACCGCGAGTAGAGACAGATAGAGAGCCTTGCCCGCAAGAAATCCGTCCAGTGGCCAGTAATATAGTTCGTCGGTGCCGGTATCGAAAAACGACCGCGGCTTAGGGCTGTTGGGGGCCTTCCAGAAATAACGCAGGGTGCAGTTCTTCCCCTGCTCACATTTAGAAATGCCGATGCTGTTATGAACCATGGTTTTGGCCTGATTCCTAAGCTTGGTTTCGGCGGTCCCTACGAATGTGTCGCCGAACAGCCAAAGGCTCTCGGTCGAGGTAAGCGAAATGGAGTAGGCGTCGTCAGCTCCCAGCCACCCATCTGTATAACCAAACTCGGGCAGCGGCCGGATCGTGCCTGGCCTGCTGGTCGCGGCTGCGGAAGAAGAGATATCCGACTGGCCCGTAAGCGATCCGATAAAGAGAAGTAGAAATGTGAACGGTTTCATGGATACCTCGAGTCGCAAAAAGGGCTCTCTAACAAAGGTTCAGAACTCGCGCAAGATCGATCTAAAACTTAGTGTCTCGCAAGGTGCTCATCGCGACTCAGATCACTTCAATCCGGCAATCTTCACGCGAATAAACTTCGGTCGATATGTGTCTGCGTAAAGGAGATCTCCGCTGTTGCTCGCGTTCAAATCATAAGAAATCAGCAGCTGGCCATTGCTGGTGAACTGCGGGTGGGCATGCGGATTGTACGTCAGAATAATCCCAGCGAGCGATTGTGACGACGTCATCCCTGGTACCTTCGCGGAGCCGGTTTCCGGAGTTGAATACACCACATCTTTCGCCGAAAAGGGTCCCTGTGGCCTGCAGGCAGAATACAGAGTGATATCTTTCCACGTTCCGAACGGGACCTTTGTGTCTTGGGCCACCAACAGGTAAGTCGTTCCCGCACTGCTGTGGATTTTCTTCACGCTATATTCGCTGCTGACGTAATCGCCCGCGTTGTTCGGGTCGTTTGGTGCGCCGATGATCTGCACTGCGTTGGTCAGCCCGGTAACCCAGCCATTTCCGTTCCAAACGTACCAGTTGTTCGTGTTGGCGACCCCAGAAACTCCCACGGCTGGATTCGTGAGCGCGATGAACGGAAACCTGCCGTTTTGCGCGCTGTCCTCAATCCCGTAGACATAGAGATAGTTGTTGCCGTAGCTTCCATCGAGCCACATCGTAGTTCCCCAATGAACCACATTGCCGGACGGGACATTGCTCAGGGGCGTGACGCTCTCAAGGGCCAGACTAGGCAACGATAACTGGGCAATTGCGCTGCCGTAGTAATTGAAGCTGCTGTCCCACTCCATCACAAAGGTCCAAAGTTTCTTTGTTCCTGTGCTGTCCACCTGCACCACTACTGAGTCTCCCATCCAATAGAAGTGACCTGTGACGGCGGCAGTCGCGGGTACAAAGTACGAGGTCGAGTATCCGGAAGTGAGATCCTTGGGTCCCACGAGCGTTGACAACTGTCCAGTGGCCGCGCTCTGCACGACAATGCTGTTGTGCGCGTGATAAAGGTTCGTGGGCGGATTGCACAACGGAGCACCGCAGTTCGCAGCACGTGTACGCAGCCCGTTGGAATTCGTATTCACTGTTCCGTCGCCGCTTAACGTCGGGTACTCACCGACATACGAGTCAGAAAAGAAAAATGCGCTATCGCCGCTCGGCAACAGCACCGAGTAGGTGCTGTCAGCTCCGGTCCAGCCGGGCATGCCTAAGGGCTCTTTCCGAGTTCCTGGACCATTCTCGGTATATCCGGAATCGAAATAAGAATCCAGGGTGCCCGTTCCAGCAGTCACCGTACAGGTTTGGGCCGCTAGAGGATGTGAAGCAAGCATCGGAAAACCGAGAGTGAGTAACAACGGCACGGATATCCGGAAGCTTTTCATTGGCCGGATTTGCCTCATATTAGCCTCCTTGCAAGTCGCAGTAGCAGAAAATACGAAGGCCCCAGAACGCGTAAGTTCCGCTAAACCCTACTAACTCTCCACTGAAAAGGCAAGCCAGAAATGACCGAATTACGCTATTTAGATCATCGTTTCCTTCACTTGCGTGGTAAAGATACAGATACTGCCGTCAAGTGCGCCTAATTCGTGTATGCTGTCGGGCAAGGATTCTAGATGCAGGCTGTTCGAAGGGTGCTAGCGGTTTTCGACATTGGAGGCGAGATCGAATGGGCAGGCAAACGCAACTGACATGGAATCGCAGATCTTTTTTGAAGGCCGGTGCCGCAGCGGGTCTGCTTTCCCCCCTCTCCCCCAGTCTTGCAGCTTCTCGAATTCGCACGCATCTGCCGGCTATCCCAACTGTGGATGATCTGTCTGGTGATCGGCTGGTTCATCGCCTCAGAGACCTGTACAGTTCGCCCACTGCGCAAAATGAATACGGATACGTGCAAGCAGCAAAGTCGGTCTCCGGAATTACGGCCCTGTCATTGCCGCCTTTCGGCTGTTGCGGAGTTCCCGATGCGCCCTGGAGTCCCGGCTTTCTCCTTTCCTGTGAACTGTTCTTGAATGGCCGCATCCTCATTTCGTATCCGGACGGCGGTGATGAAGTCGCCTACACATGGCACCCCCACCGGGTCGTGCGTGAAACCCAGGCTGATGGATTGAAATTCACGACCGAAATGTTCATGCCCCCGAAACGTCGTGCCGTCGTTGAATCCATTCGCATCAAGAACCTCGCCAACGAGCCGCGGAAGATCAAACTCGGTTTCGACATGCGTGCAGCTGTAGCCAAAAAGACGACACAATGGATGACGTATTCGCCGGGAGAGCCGGACAACCTGATCCACTGGGATGAAACTCGCGGCTGCCTCGTATTCGAAGCGCAGCACAGCCAGGCGGTTTCCGTACAAGGGATCTCGCCAAAGGTGAGCGGTGTCGATTCAGGTCGGATGTTGGTTGTCGAAGTGACGCTCGGGCGCAGAGAAACAAAAGAAATCCATCATGTAAACGTAGTCGACCCTGACAGGCAAGCCGCACTGACGGCCTATGACGATCTTCAGGCCAATTTCCGCCAGGTGTCGCGTGAGAACGAGCAGGCGTTCAACAGCTTATTGCGGTCGGCATTCACTCCGGGGAATTCGGACTTTTCCGGCTATCTTCCGCAGCTCGAAACCGATGACGAATCCCTGTGGCAACTCTATCAGGCGGGTTTCAGAAACCTGATATTTGCACGGCGAGCTTCCCCAGATTCGAAGTATGGAACGACTTATCTCACCCTGGGCGGCCGGGTGCTTCCGACTCTCAGCTTCCCCTGGGATACATCGCTGACTTCATTGAGCCTTGCTCTGCTCGATCCGGATGCGTTGCGCCAGCTGGTTGAAAACTGGTTTGTGCAGGACATGCATGAGCATCTCGCGACCGACTACGTTACCGGTGAGGCCGTCGGACCATGGTATGCGGTGAACGACATGGCCATCGTACGATGCGCCCAAAACTACCTGCGAGTAACGGGCGATTTCGCGTGGCTCGACAAACGCATTCACGACAAGACAGCTCTGGATCATCTGGTATTTCACGCGACCTATTGGAAACAACTCGATAAGGCTTCCCACGGCCTGGGCGATTATGGAAAACTGGAAAACTTGCTCGAAGTTGTGAGCACCTATCTGCACGAAACCGCCGGAATGAATGCCGGCAACGTGTCTTCCATGCGCTTCGTTGCGGACTTGCTCGAACGGCGCGGTGATTCTTCGCAAGCTTCCCAATTGCGCGCTGAGGCCAAGACCCTCGCGCAACGCATCAACGAAAAACTGTACGTTCCAGGGAAAGGCTGGTGGAAATGCGGGCAACCGGATGGCTCCTTCCTGGAAGTCCGGCACTGTTACGATTTCCTTTCGGTGTTGGACAACATGCTTGAAGATCTCAGCGATGCACAGAAGCGGGAGATGAGCGGATTCTTCTGGGAGCAACTCCACAGCAATTACTGGATGCGAGCGCTCTCACCTGACGACGTGGACGCGACATGGAATATTCGGCCGGACCATAGTTGGTTAGGTGCTTACTCGGCATGGCCTCCCGCAACCGCCAAGGGACTATACAAAACGGATCCGTCAGCACGGGTTTCGACTTGGGTGAAAAATCTAGCCAAGGCCGGGAACCAGGGTCCCATCGGGCAGGCACACTTTGTTGAAACAGCGTTTCCACTGGAACTCGGAGCTGCATATAAGTGCCCTACGGATGCGCCGTATCTTAATGACTGGTGCTGCATCTCGGGTGGAGGTTTCATGGATCTGGTCATCGACACTATATTCGGCGCGAACTTGACTCTTTTTGACGGGATTAGGGTGCAGTCGCGCCTTGCAGACTTTGATCCTAAGGCGCGGCTGGTGAATTTGCGGCATCAAGGTAAAAACCACGTGATTTCATCCAACCACGCAACACTTTCCACAGGCTGAGAAGAGGTCACGGGTGAGAGCTCTGGCAATCGACTTGGGGGGCAGCCACGCCAATTGCGGCATCGTCGAAAAACAGACGATTCTGGCGAACGAGGCAATTACGGCCGACTGTGCAGAAGGCCTGCGACCCTTGCTGTCCTGCATAGTGGACACCTTCGATCGGCTTGCAAAAAAGACGAAACTCTCACTGGCGGACTGTAAAGGAGTCGCTGTGGGATTCCCCGGGCTTGTCGACGCTCGTGTGGGCCGCGTGCTTTCGACCAACGCGAAGTATGAAGATGCTCCAAGAGTGGATTTTGCCGCTTGGGGCGGGGAGGCTTTTGGCTTGCCGCTGAGGATCGAAAACGATGCTCGGATGGCTCTGCTTGGCGAGTGCCATGCCGGTGCGGCCAGAGGTGTGACCGAAGTCGTGATGATGACTCTGGGCACGGGCATCGGCGGTGTGGCGATGATCGAGGGAAAGCTACTTCGCGGAAAACATGCCCAGGCCGGATGCCTTGGCGGACACTTCCCAATTCTGTTCACTGGGCGCCCCTGCACCTGCGGCGCAATTGGCTGCGCAGAGGCAGAAGCGGGCGGATGGTCGCTGCCCCTTATCATCAGTGAGTGGCCAGGTGTATCGGGAAGTTCGCTGTCGAACTACCAGAAAGTGGGCTTCAAGGAACTGTTTGAAGAAGCAATAGCCGGAGACGAAGTGGCGCTTGCTGTTCGTGATCGCTGCCTGAGCGTCTGGTGCGCGGATGCCGTTGCCCTGGTTCACGCTTATGATCCCGAGGTCATCGTGATCGGAGGCGGGGTAATGAAAAGCGCCGTGCAAATTATCCCGATTATTCAGTCCCACGTGCGGAAGCACGCGTGGACGCCGTGGGGGCAAGTGCAAGTCCGCGCTGCCGAACTGGGCAACGACGCTGCACTCCTCGGAGCGGTTCCGCTTCTCTCGGAAAAATTACACCCAGAAATTTAAGTCTGCGCAGCTTGGTTTGTAGCTTGCAGCCTCACACGCGCATAACTTGTATTTGCGCCTTTTCAAAAGGCGCGATCATCTCGTCTGTGGCGCCTGAATCGGTAATAAGAATGTGCAGGTCGGAGATGGGACAGATGCGCCAACCAGCAATCACGCCGAATTTGCTGTGATCCAGAACCGCGATTCTCCTTTGCGCATGCTTAACCATCGCGGAATTAAGCTCGGCTTCCTCTGGGATGTAACAACTGACCCCCCATTTTGCGTCGATCCCGTCAGCGCCGATGAAGAGCGTATGAATCAACAGATGATTGAGACTGTGCGCGGCTGTTGGCCCTACGAGCGAGAACCAATCTCCACGCAAATGCCCTCCCGTGACAAAAATATCCAAATCCTTGCGCTTTGAAAGTTCCATGGCTACATTCACGGTGCTCGTGACCACCGTGATCTTGCGATTGAGAGGGAGCCCGCGAATTACTTCTGTGCTTGTGGTCCCGGGGGTCAGCGCGATGATCTCCCCATCTTTTATGAGCGATGCCGCCGTCCTACCGATTCGCCGTTTTTCCTCCGCGAATCTTTCGACTTGTGCCTGAAATGAACGGTCGTTGCGAAATGGTTCGTAAAACAGAGGCTCGATCGAGACAGCTCCGCCGTGCGTTCGACGAAGCAAGCCTTGCTTTTCCAGCGCGTCCAGGTCCCGGCGAATCGTCACCAGTGAAACAGTCAAGTCTTTGCTCAACCCTTCCACGGACACCGTCCCTGACTGTCGCAGCGAAGTGAGAATGTGGGCGAGCCTCACCTCTTGTTTATCAGGGCTGTCTGAGTCTGGTTTAGGAGAATCGCCAAAATCGGTTAGAGCCCTCTCCGCCCGGTTTCGCTTGATCAATATCGGACCTCCCCCAAGGAATTGATTTTCATTCGCGAGAGAAGAATCTAACCGCAAGCCCCACTCATTGAGCTTGCCAATAATCGTAGTAGCGTTATATCCCGAACCCCATATAAATTCCAGGCCTGAGGCCATATCGCGAATCCACGATATTGCCACAGGAGAACGGCATGCACCGGGTTTCTAGCGGTTAGTTCTTGACAGAAAGCCTACATAAGGATACTTTTTACTTGCGATTGCATTGAAAACGAAAGTATAACTGGTTTCGTTCGACTATTGCATGAAACCTTCGGATTTTCTGCCAGAAAGACTAAAGATACGCCCCAAAGCGAGCCGTGTCATTTCCTTGTTTGCCCGTTGGAACGGTTCAAATCTGGCACCAAATTGCTGGCGAATGCTAAACGTTGTAGTCCGACCGGTTGCTCCATAGGAACAAGCAGATGTCTAGGCACTCGAACTACGACAAACATCCATGCATTCCTGTCTCCAGCTCCAGGTCGGAATGCTGGGTAGGTTGGCCGGAGATTCTCCAGCGGATGAGAGAGTGTTGTGGACAAAGCCGCTGTGTCCTCTGCGTCGAGTGCTATCCAGGCGTATTTGAAAGCTCGGTCAGGACCGCGTTGGAAGAAGGATTGCGGCCGGAGGCCGTAATCTACGCGGGAGATTTGCTAAAGCCGCCCCGCGATGTGGATCGTATGTTGCAGCCAATCTTAGGCGACGATCCAGTATTTGGGTCGATGAACGACATTACGCTGGGAGACTTCTTCGATCCTGGCAAACTCAACCAGGCTCGCACGAAGGCGGTCAACTGGCACGGGGGCCTACTGCTCATCCTAGGCGCGGGTGCCGCACTGGTTTCTCCTGCCCCGGACGTCCTGATGTATGCAGACATGGCGCGCTGGCAAATACAGGGCCGCCAACGGCGCAACCAGATCGCGAATTTTGGAACTGACAATCTAACGGAGAGTCCCAACCTAAAATACAAGAGGGCCTTTTTCGTTGATTGGCGAGCCGCGGACCTGCTGAAGAAGGAAATTCTCCCGAAAGTAGATTTTTTGCTCGATAGCAATACTGCGGTTCCAAAACTGGTGAGCAGCAGCGCATTGGGCGAGGGCTTGAAAAAGGCCGCGACTAGCCCGTTTCGGGTTGTACCTTACTTCGATCCGGGTCCCTGGGGGGGCCACTGGATGGAAGAGGTATGTGACCTGCCGAACGACGCGCCGAATCATGCGTGGTGTTTTGATTGCGTGCCGGAGGAGAACAGCCTGCTGCTCGGATTTGGCGACACTCGTGTGGAGTTACCGGCTATCGATCTCACTTTCCGGCAGCCGAGGCGCCTGCTCGGAGATTTCATCTATTCCCGGTTCGGTGCTGAGTTTCCGATCCGTTTTGATTTTCTCGATACCATGGGCGGCGGCAATCTATCTCTTCAGGTGCATCCGCGGACAGAGTACATCCGGCAGCAGTTTGGCATGGGCTACACACAGGACGAGAGCTATTACCTGCTCGATGCAGGTGACGACGGCTGCGTTTATCTCGGAGTGAAAACCGGTATCGATCGCGAAGCCATGATCCGCGAATTGCGGGCCGCGCAAAATGGCGGCTCGCCGTTCCACGCGGAGGCTTACGTGAACAGATTTCCCGCGCGAAAGCACGATCATTTCCTCATCCCTGCCGGCACCGTCCATTGCTCGGGCCGGAACAGCATGGTTCTCGAAATTAGCGCAACCCCTTATATCTTCACTTTCAAACTGTGGGACTGGGGTCGGCTGGGTCTGAATCGCTTGCCGCGGCCGATCCACATTGATCATGGAATAGCAAACATCGCCTGGGAGAGGGATACAGAGTGGGTCCGGAAGAGCCTGATTAACCGTGTAGAGTTTGTTGGTAGCGGCGAGGGGTGGAAGGAAGAGCGAACCGGGCTTCACGAACTCGAATTCATCGAAACTCGCCGGCGTTGGTTCACAGGTGTCACTCAGCATCAAACTGAAGCCACAGTGAACGTACTAAATCTGGTGGAAGGAAGAGAAGCAACGGTGGAGAGTCCGACGGGAGACTTTGACCCATTTGTGGTCCACTATGCGGAAACATTTATTGTCCCGGCTGCCGTTGGCGCGTACACCATCCGTCCTAGTGGGGAGTCTGAGGGATCAAATTGTGCGACGATCAAAGCCTCTGTCAGGTCGAAATGAACTCACGACCACTTTTTCCCTTGTTTTGCAAAGGGGCGCGTCCGGACATCGAACGTAAGTGAATGAATTTTCGTTTGGGAGGACTTGTGCACTTATCGTCCGGGACCATGGAGTCAAACACGATCGATGCGAAAGCGCAATCCTTGGGCTACGTCGTGCTTTTGGCAATAACAACGGCGATTTCGGGATTCCTTTTCGGTTTCGACACCGCGGTAATCAACGGAGTGCTGTTACTCCTGCGCCGTCAATTTGCGCTCTCAAATCTGCAAACTGAGGTAGCTGCCAGTTCGCTATTGTTGGGCTGTTTGCTCGGGGCAGCCGGTGCCAGCATGATCGGAGACCGCTACGGCCGCAGGAAGTCCCTTATCCTCTCTGCCGTGCTGTTTGCGCTTTCCTCTCTGGGTGCGGCGGCGGCAAGTACGATTACATTTTTTTCCATAGCGAGGCTTATAGGTGGACTTGCGATAGGCCTGGCATCTGTTCTTACGCCCGTTTACATCGCGGAAATTTCTCCTTCGAAGAATCGGGGGACGCTAGTCTCGCTGAACCAACTCGCGATTGTGATCGGCATTCTGGCGGCTTATCTGGTCAACTGGCAACTATCTAGATTAGGAGACAGTAGTTGGCGATGGATGCTGGCCGTCGCAGCCATCCCTGCCGTGGCGTTTTTCGCCGGACTCTTTGCCATTCCGGAGAGTCCTCGCTGGTTGATCAGCAAGGGACGGCAAGAAGAAGGTCAGCGGATTCTAGCGCGAATCTGTGGCACGCAGGCGGCTGAAGAACAAGTTCGCTCAGTGCAAAGGGCCGCCGCTGGCGAAGAAGGCTCCTGGCACGAGGTGTTTTCGCCCGCCATGCACAAGCGTCTCGGAGTTGGGATGGCTCTCGCGCTGTTCTCACAAGTAACGGGCATCAATACAGTGCTCTATTACGGTTCCATCATCATTAGCGAACACTTCCCTGGTCAGTCTGCGGGCATGGCACTGGCCGCAAATGTCATTATTGGTGCCGTGAACCTGGTTTTTACGATCGTCGCTATGGTCTTTCTGGATCGATGGGGACGACGCGTGATTTTGATGACCGCAAGCGGTGGCATGGGGCTGGCCCTGACTCTGCTTGTGATTGGTTTGCACGTTCGCAATGCGCCTGCAGGCTTAATGCTTGCCAGCATCCTCTTGTATGTAGCCTTTTTTGCTTTGGGAATGGGACCAGGCCCATGGCTGATTATTTCCGAAATTTTTCCGACCAAAGTGAGAGGCCGGGCGGCTTCCATAGCAACGTCCACTCTTTGGACCGGAACACTGGTCGTGACATTCACTTTTCTGACTCTGGTAAATGTCCTGAATCTGTGGGGTACGTTCGCCATCTACGGAGCGCTCTCGTTTGTCTGCTTCTTCTACGTGTGGAGGGCAGTTCCAGAGACCAAGGGGAGAACCCTGGAGCAAATTCAGGAGGCTTGGGGTAAATAGGGGGCCTTATGGGCAGCTTCGGCCGCCGGGGATTCTTAGGGGGTTTATTAGCCTCGGGCGCAGCAGCGGCTGCGGGTGGCAAAGAAGCACTTAAAGGCACAGAGAGAAATGCGAATCCTGCACCGGAAAACATTTCCGCTACCGCCGTTGATTTTCGTTATGCACCGCGTCTGTCTCAAGCAACCATTTGTTTTCCTGATGATCCGAAGAAAAGCCTGGTGGGCCAAGGTGGCGAGCTGCGCTACGGCTTCGGAAAGAACCTTATGGCGGGCATGGAGGATTTTTCCACCGTTTGCACCTTCTCACTGGCAGGAATGCAGGACGATCGGGTGGTTCGCCAGTGGCTCGAAGCCCCGCATATCCCGATTGTGCACACGTTGATTGAACGGCCAACGGCCACCCTCGAGCTAACGGCTTTCGCCACCAGGTATGCCAACGAGGGCAGGGTGGACAACGTGCTCATGACCATTCTGCCCACGCAAAACGCCATAGTTGCGACTCCGCGCGTACATACTCGCACGTGTCTTCCCTTTAAGCTGAGTTCCGGCCCGCCTACGATCGAGTTGGTTGACACCAACGCCAACGCGCCTTTTCTCGTGGCGGCAAAGTTGAGTCCTTCTCTCGATTTCGCCACGCTGTGGGACGAAGCCGGCTACACCCTGTACTTGCCTCATGGAGAAGCCTCGCGCAATGAACCATTGCGGTACCTCATTCGTTTTCCTCAGGAGGGTCAGTCCGTCGAAGCTGTTCAAGGAATGCTGCAACATCCAGACGTTCTGGCCGATGAAGCGCGGGAATTCTGGAAGCAGTGGAAGCCGTTTGGAAGCGTGGCATGGAGCTATCCGGGCAAGGCTGGGGAATTTCTGACTTCATGCGCGCGAAATATTCAACAGGCGAGAGAAGTCAAGAATGGAAGGCTCGTATTCCAGGTCGGACCCACTGTTTACCGCAACCTTTGGATTGTGGACGGTAATTTCTTGCTTGAGGCAGCCCGCTACCTGGGATACGACAAGGAAGCGGATGACGGCTTGCTTTCCGAATGGGCGAAACAAATGCCCTCCGGCCAGGTCGTCGCAGCCGGCGGCGGAGAACATTGGAAGGACACCGCCATTGCCATGTTCACGCTTGTTCGACAATGTGAACTGAAGCAAGACTGGCAATTCTTCAAGGATCTGGAGCCCAGTGTCCTCCGCGCCGTCAATTTCCTAATGCAGTTGCGTGATAAGGCGCGCGCTGGCGACAGCACAAATGGCCGATACGGTTTGCTGGCTCCCGGGTTTGCTGACGGCGGAATTGGCGGTGTGCGCTCGGAGTTCACGAATACAGTTTGGACTCTCGCGGGATTGAAGAGCGTCGCCAGTGCTGCTGATCGTCTGGGTATGGACTCACTCCGAACCGCCCTGCCATTCTACGAAGAACTCCGCGCATCATTTCTCGCAGCCGCCAAAAGGGAAATGGTTCGGCATCCTGCTGGATTTGAGTATCTACCCATGTTGGCGCGCGACGACGCGGCGTGGCGAGATGCGGACCCTTGGAATCGCCCGCGCCCGCAGACCGCGCAGTGGGCGCTTTCTCACGCTATCTTTCCCGGCGTGGTCTTTGAGAAAGACGATCCCATCGTGCGCGGGCACATTGCGCTCCTGCAGTCTTGTACTCATGAAGATGTTCCGGCGGAAACGGGCTGGCTATGGCATGACAGCGTTTGGAACTACAACGCATCGTTTGCGGCACACGTTTATCTCTGGGCGGGCTTGCCGGAGTGGTCTGATCGAACTTTTCGCGGATTCCTGAATCACGCTTCACCTCTATTTTGCTGGCGGGAAGAGCAGCCGTTGCAGCAGGCGCTCGTAGGTCAAGACTGGGGTGACATGCCGCACAACTGGGCAAGTGCTGAGTGCGTGCGCTATTTGCGACACATGCTCTTGCTGGAAGATGGCCCGCGCATGCGTCTCCTCGAGGGAATGATCCCTGCAAACTCCACCGAGCGGAAGCCTTTTCGTCTGGAACACACACCAACGCGATTCGGACGCGCGACGCTCCAGATTGAGCCGGTCATCAATAAGGGTTGGAAATTGGACTTTTCGGTAGAACCCGCGCTGCCTGTGGAGACAGTGGAAGTTCCCGTTTCTATCATGGGACAACAGTTCGACCGCTTGCTGGGAGCGAAACATCACATACGAGATCGAAAGGTTATGGTCGATCCTGAAGCAGGAAAGTGGACTGCTTTTTGGCGCTGATCCAATAGCAATTCCCTCTTCGTTCCGGGCGCGAACCCGCTGACGCTCCCGCATGTGAGAATGTTCATCCCCATGAAATTCCCGTAAGTTGCTGCTCTCTCAGGGCTTAACGCATTCAACGGTCATTTCTTGAATGTTTTAGGCTATAAAGCAACAAGATGAGTGCGTTTTGATGTAAAAAGCACAAAAAAAGGTTGACTAACGCCAAATTGTAGCGCTAACATCCCACGCAACCTCTGGTGCAAACGGATTTTTCAATGCTTGCTAGTGGAATTTCAGGGAGTAACGGGAAAAGGAAAGTGATTGCGCAGCGTACATTGCAATGCCTTTTCATAGAAAACCAGGTTTGAGCACTGAACAGAGGAGTCCGCATGACACGAAAAGCACATCTCAAGAATTCAAGGCACGCGAACAAAGCTGTATTCCCCCTGTTGTTTCTCGGATTGATCTGTCTCCTGTTCTCACTGCCGGGCTCGGCACAAGTGTTCGATACAGGCACGCTTGGCGGCCTGGTGACCGACCCGTCGGGCGCCGTAGTTCCTCACGCCAGCGTCACCATCACCAACGTTGGGACGGGGATCCAGCGAACCTTGCAGACTGATAACGGCGGAAGTTTTGTCGCCTCCGCTCTGCCTTTCGGAAGCTACGTGGTTTCAGCCACCGCGAGCGGATTCGTAACAGCCACGACCAAACCGATTGTGCTCAACGTGGGCGGGACTGTCCAGGTGAACCTGGGTCTGACCGTGGGTGCCGCGGAAGAGAAGATCGAGGTCACCGGCACGTCCACGACTGTGGATACTGCTTCGACTGCGATGGGCACGACTCTCGACTCGAACCAGATCGCCAACTTGCCTATCAATGGCAGAGACGTGAGCAGTTTCCTTGAAATAGGCCCCGGATCGATAAACTCGACCGGATTTTTCCAGGGCAGCGTCAACGGCTTGGAGAACATCTTCACTGGACTGAATATCAAGGTGGACGGCCAAAATGCCTCGCGCGGTGATATCAACGGCTTCTTGGAAACGGAAGGACAAGAACAAGCCCGGGTTACGCGGGCGAGCGTGGATAGTATTCAGGAAATCGACTTTACCAATAACGGCTATAGTACGGAAAACGGTTTCTCGCTTGGTCCCCAGATGAACATCATCACCAAGTCGGGAAGCAATGAGTACCACGGTACGGTATTTGAATTTCTCCGCAACGACGCTCTGGACGCCAAGGATTTCTTCGAGAACGCGACCACCGGTCTGGCAAAACAACCGTTAAGGCTCAACCAGTTCGGCGGCAATTTGGGTGGACCGATCATCAAGAATAAGGTCTTCTTTTTTGCAAATTACGAGGGCGTTCGCCAACATATCACCAACATCAACGCGCTCAACCATACCGTGAGCGCCTTTGCCAGATCGCATTTCAATACTGCTATGCAGCCCGTATTGGCACAAATGGCGCCTCTACCTTCGGCTTGCTCCGGTAATCCTCCGCCTCAATCCTGTTGGTATCCCGGATTCGATGTGAAAGATTCCGCCGGACAGTCCATAAATACGAACATGGTCTACGATCCTGCCGCTCTTCCGACGATTCTCCGGGAAGATACCGGGTCTATCAGGATCGATTACAATATTTCAGACAAAGATCGCTTGATGGGCCGGTACAACATCAACGACTCGCTAACCGACTATACTTTTGGCCTCAATCAAGGGCAGGTATCCCCTCAGAAATTGAGAACGCAATTGGGGAAGATCGACGAAACCCACACGTTCAGTCCGACGCTCTTGAATGAATTCAGCATTGGCCTCAACCGGTTCTATTCCGACACAAATTCGAATACCCCCACGCCGCTTGCTGGGTTTTCCGGCTTCTTCACCGATCTGGGGTCGCTGCCGGGACCGAATGCCTTTAACCAGATCACACCATTTTCGGTGTTTGAAGTGTTTGACACCTTGACCAAAACGGTGGGGAACCACACGCTTAAGTTTGGCACTCAAATTCGCGCTAATCGGCTGAATGAATGGTTGCGCCCCCAACAAACCTACTATTTCGGCAACATCTCCGATCTGGAAACCGACAACCCCTTTGTCTTGGCGAAAATCGGATTCCCGAGTTTTGTCGGTATCCGGAACTCCAACTGGGATTTCTACGTCCAGGACGACTGGAGAGTGACGCGCAGACTTACCGTCAACCTAGGACTGCGGTACGAGTACAACACGGCTTGGAACGAAGGGCATGGCCGTCTCCAGAATTTTGACGTTGGCACCCAGTCGTTTCTTCCAGCCGGCAAGTCCTACAACGCGCGCCGGACCGATTTTGCGCCTCGGATCGGTTTTTCCTGGGATCCGTTTGGCAAGGGAAAAACTGTCGTCCACGGGTATGGGGGAATATTCTATATGCCCATGCAGTTCGGTTTCGGACTGGTCACCAACATACCGGCACTTTCGAGTTACAACGTAAATGTCTTTCAAGCCATCTTTGGGAACCCGCCCTTTTCTATTGCCTACCCCTCGCCCAACCCACCGCTGCAAGCGGGCACGCAAAACGTAAACGCCTTCCCTCAAAATCCCAAAGATCCGTACTCCACTAATTGGCTTCTTGGCATACAGCAGGAAGTGGCGCGGAACACGGTTCTGACCGTGAATTACACGGGCAACAAAACACAGCATATGCAAGCGGGCGTTAGTTTCGCTGCTCCAAATGCCAATCCCGCCAATATAGTTACCCAGGCTCGGACTTTTTCCGGCTTTGCCAACGAGAACCTCAATTCCGACACCCTCTCCTCGAATTACAACGCGCTCCAAGTGCAACTCCGCCGCAATGTCGGACGGCTCAGTATGGAAGCAAATTACACCTGGTCACACGAAATAGACGATTTGGTTAACGTCTTCGGCGGTTGGTCGGATCCGTTGAATCCGAGCCTCGACCGCGGCAGCGGAGACTGGGACGTGCGGCATAATCTCACTGCCAGCGCGGTCTACAACCTGCCGGAACTCAAGAGCTCCAGTTCGCTGGTTCGCACGACTCTCGGTGGATGGCAGACATCCACCATCCTCCAGACCCGCTCAGGTCTTCCCGCGAACGTCCAGCTCATAAGCGGTTTCTTTGGTATCCCCATGCGGCCGGACTTCGTTTCAGGTCAGAAGTTGTACCTTCCCAACGTCCATTGGCCCGACTCGAGCTTTAACATCAACGCGTTTGCGCTGGAGCCGAACTACAACGGACAGTGGGGACAGGTGATCGGAAACGTCCAGCGCGACGCCGTTCGCGGCCCTGCGTTCTTCCAGTGGGATTGGTCCGTCATGAAGGATTTTCGGGTTACGGAAAGGCTAAAGTTGCAATTCCGAGCAGACCTTTTCAATATCTTGAATCATCCTAATTTCGGTCCCCCGGATGCCGGTATTTGCACCGCCGTCCAGCCAGCAACAGCTACTTCGCCGGCCTCTTGTACGGTCAACCCTAACTTCGGCCGCACTGGCCAAACCATCGCCGATGTGAACGGGAGTCAGATCGGCACCGGCACCGCGCGCCAGACCCAATTCGCGCTAAAGCTTATGTTCTGAAACGGAGAACCGCCCACTCTGACAGGCACTGAGGCTCGATTTGATCTCGAGAGGGAAAGGTCGGCTTCTCATGGTACTTTTGCTTTCGAGCGTGCTGACTTCCTGCGGCGGAGGATCCGATGACGGGGGAACTTCTAACCCCACGCGTCGATCTTCCGGCAGCGCGTCTTATTCCCAATCTGTTTTGTTATGCAGCGAAGAAGCACGTCGAGGTCGAGACAAGCGGTCAGATCTTGGAGACAGTCAATGGTCCGAATCGATTGGGCTAGCGGTCTTCTGCAACCCAGCAATGAAGTCCGTGAAAGTGTGAAGACGCTCGGTCAGCTGGAAGGAATCTTCGAGAACGCGGCCGCATGGAAGGCCATGGACCCTCGCACCGCTGTGTACCGCGTTCAAGCGTGGTGCCCCGTGCCGGAGGGCACGGAGGGTGGGCTGTTTTGGGGGACGACAGTTGTGGAGCCCGGCAGAGTCGATTCCGAGTATTTTATGACTCACGGACACTTTCACCTGAAACGGGACCGCACCGAATGTTACGCGACGGTCGACGGCGACGGGGCGCTGATCTTGATGGATGAGACTCGAAAAACATGGCTGGAGCCGATGTCGCCCGGAAGCGTGCATCTCGTGCCTCCCTGTACCGCTCATCGCGTAGCCAACACTGGCAGCGATGCCCTTCGCTTTGTGGCCTGCTGGCCGAGCGATGCGGGGCACGACTACGAATCAATTCGCAAGCACGGTTTTGGCACGCGCCTCGTCTGTGTTGATGGGAAACCGACGCTGGTGCGGAGTGCCTAGTGAACCCGTACGTGTCAAAATCCTCGGCGCCCGGGCAGGACTTCGACCCGGGCCTCGACATTCGATTTCTCAAAGAAACTCTGGAATTTGATTATGGCTGTGGAGTGTTCGGGCCAAAACCGGAATACCGTTCGCTTGATGCTATCCGTGGCAGCTTGCGGGATCCGCACTGCACTGGACCAGACCCCGTCTACGCTATCGCCATGGATGTCGGCCGCGCGGAGGACCAGCGAGAGTTGAAGAGACGCATGTTGCTCTTCGGCGTCGTCATGTACGCCAGCGGGAGGCTGGGTGACGGTCCCGTTCGCAGTCAAGGTCATGTCCACGCAATCGCTCCCCATTGTGGACGGTCAACGCCCGAATTGTTCGAGATCTGGGAAGGGCGCGCAATCATCTATGGCCAGGAGAAATCCGGCGATGACCCTGGCCGCTGCATTGCCGTCCAGGCCAGTCCGGGCGAGCAGGTGGTGATGCCACCAGCTTGGGCTCACTTCGTTGCAAATGCGGATATGAATTCGCCGTTGATTTTCGGCGCCTGGTGCGACCGGCAATACGCCTTTGATTACACCCAAGTGCGAGCGCATCACGGGCTCGCCTGGTACCCGTTGTTGGCAAACGACGGAGAGATCAGTTGGGAACCAAACCCAACTTATTTAGCTTCCAAACTCGAATGTAGGAAAGCGAGAGCTTATCCGGAACTCGGCCTTTCGGCGACCGTGCCCATTTATGAACAGTTTCGTCGTCATCCCGGCTCCGTCCAGTGGGTGTCCGATCCAGCGAGCCTTCGCGGTCTATGGCAACAGTTCGAACCTTGAGTCTACGGGCGGCCTGTGTTGGCTAGGAGAATGGCAGGTATTCCCGGATAGCACCGGCTGGCAGTGAGCTAATAACCTTGTCCGAAGGGCTGACCAGCTCCAGCGAATCTCGTTTAAGGACCACATCTGTGATCGAGCGTGACCCCTTGGGCACGTGCGCAAGGAAAAGGACATAGTTCACGGTCCGCGTGCTTCCGGCCGGAATATGCGCTAGTGTCGGCATGCCGAACATCCGCCCTTGCATGAAATTCTCAGCGCGAGTGAGAGGCAGAGGGCTGGCACCAAACTCTAGCCCTCGCGTCTTTTCCCGGCCTTTCCAGGGTGCGTAGCGGCGCGCGCCGTTCTCTTCCCACAGAGCGATCCACGGAAAATCGTCACGACAAAAGCAGTATCCGATTGCGAGGGACAACCTTCTATTGAAGGCGCAAGCAAATGCATGTTTTCGGTTCAGGACAATTTGCACCCCCGCGACGAAACCTCGCGACTTTGTGGTGAGTACCCTGCGCAAATCCACCCGGCCGCGATCATAGCGTGGCCCATAGGGCCATTCGAATTCGGCGTCACTCTTTAATAGTTCGCGCCCTTCGTACCCTCGAGGGTAGGTCCGCCCTCGAGCCCCAGGTATCTCAATCACGCAGTCTTTCGAAAGAAAAGGTGCGCCCAGCGTGGCGTGCTGTTGCCATTGAAAGAACTGGTCCAGCTTGCGTTCATTCTTCACCGTTTCGCGCACATAAATAACGGATTCTCCAGCTCGCAACAACAGAGAACGTGTGAAGGCCAGAGCTGCTCGCTGCAGCCGGACAGAAAAGAACAAACTTGCCTGGTCCTTGCGTGTTTTGAGAGAGACCTTCCACCGTGAGACTCCCGCTTCGCCGTGAATTGTTTCTCCGAATCTGCTTTCCTCCGGCGAGGGTATTCCAAACAGGTCGAGACACAAGCTATGCCCTGCAATACCGCTCAAGACTCTTCCTGTTTCCGGCGCTCCATAAATCCTTGTGTGTTTTTCAGGTTTGAACCTAAACGGCTCCAGCGTCTTCCAGCGTGGCACCCAGAACGGGTTGATGTTGTAATTTTGTTTTCTGAAATGGTAGTCCACGATGTGCCCGCCGCCCGTGAGATGTATTAATTCCACGAGTTCATTTCCGACTAAGCAGGCTCCTCGGCCGCGCCACCTTATTCGGTCACAGCGCATCGCGGGTATTTTCCCACTCCTTTCTTTTCCATCGATCAACGTCTAGCGTTCTAAACGACTGCACAGGACAAGCCCCCGTCGATCACAAGACATTGTCCAGTGACCCAAGAGCTTTCCTCGCTAGCCAGAAACAGAGCCCCCCAGGCGATATCTATCGGAAGTCCAACTCTTCCCAGCGGGTGCATCTTGTCCCAGGCTGCTCGCAGTTCGGCTGGGCTGGGCGCCCGCGCAATAACCTGCGCGGTCATCGGGGTCTCCACTGTTCCCGGTGCGAGGCAGTTCACACGTATCCCCTGACTCGCGTATTCCCGGGCCATCTGTCGCGTCAAACTAATGATGCCTCCTTTGCTGGCCGCATAGTGTGGATTGCCGGGAAACCCAAACAGCCCCTGCACGGAGGCAACATTTACGATTGCTCCGCGTCTCCCCGCCAGCATTCCGGGCAACACATGCTTCGAGCATAGAAACATGCTCGTCAAATTCACCCTCAGGATGCGCTCCCAGTCCGCTAAATCGAGTAGATGAGCGGGGGACTCATGAGCGATTCCGACCACATTCAATAGGACATCAATGGCCCGGCCAAATTCTTTGCTTCCCGATGCCACTAGTGCTTTGACTTCACTCTCGTCGCTCACGTCGCAACGACGAAAAAAACAGCGTCCGCCGGCCTCCCCAATCTTTTTGGCCGTCGCAGCGCCCGCCTCGCCGTCAATATCGGCCGCAACCACCCGAGCGCCTTCTTTGGCAAATAATTCCGCGATGGCTTTGCCGATTCCCATTGCTGCTCCGGTTACAAGAGCAACTCGGCCCTGTAGGCGCATTGTTGAGCCTCCTGAAATCTTCCCTGCGTCGACGAAACCTACCACGATGCATGAACGTTCTACAAGAAACAACTCACTCTCGTGAGCTAAACGCAGCCAAACGGATCTAATGGTGCTCTAATTGGGGCATTCCGGTCATCCACTGCTTGACCTTGACATGGTTTGGAGGGCCGCGCTATATAGTGCGTCGGGCGAAGATTGGTTGTCGCGAATTGACACGATCATTGGATCTTCACGATGGTACTTGGAACGACCGTTCAAAAAGGGCCTTCGAATTCAGGCATCCGCTTGGTAGCCGACTACGCAAATCTCTGTGGTGAAGGGCCCCTGTGGGACGATAGAAATCAAGTTTTGTATTGGACAGACATAACCGGGAAACGGTTCTTTCGATATTGGTGGAAGGACCAGCGCCATGAACCAATTCATGAAGGTTTCGAAGTCGGAGGATTCTGCTTGCAAGAAGGTGGCGGTTTCGTGGTGACAAACAGCCGGGGAATCTGGCTGTGGAGTCCGGAGGACAAGCCCTTTCTGCTGGCGTCGGAAGCCGAGGGAAAAGAGTGCGTCATGAACGACTGCATCGCTGACCCCGAAGGCAGAGTGTACTCCGGGTCGTGCCACTACGATCCCAGCGGCGACTATCCACCCAGCTTTCTTTTTCGAGTAGACGTTGACGGTTCAGTCCACGTCGCCGACGACGGCATCCAGTTCTCGAATGGACTCGCATTTTCCCCCGATTTCAGCACTCTGTATTTTGCGGACACTGTCGCGCGCTGCATCTATGCTTACGATTGGCATCGCAACGATGGAGCCCTCACGAACCGCCGCCTGTTCGTGCGCGTGCCCCGTGAGGAAGGCTTGCCTGACGGCTTGACCGTGGACGCCCAAGGTTTTGTCTGGTGTGCCCACTGGTTTGGTGGATGCCTGACGCGTTATGACCCGGACGGCAAGCTCGAACGGCGAATCGCCACCCCGGCTGCGCAGACTTCATCTCTCGCTTTTGGCGGGCCGGACCTGAACGAGATTTTCATCACATCGGCCGCAGCGAGCAACGTGCTCTCGCTTGCGCCATTTGGCTATGATCCGGAAAAGCTATATGTCGGAGGGCCTTTGCATCAGTTGAGTACGAATATACGAGGAAAGAAAGAATACCGCTCCCGAATCACGCATGCTTCGAGAGCCGCGGAGAGCATCCAAGAAAAAGCCTCGATGCCTCCCAGTAACACCTCAACATAGAGCCGGAGGTCGTTCTTGGAGGCTATGGCTGTAGCAGGTATCTCTCTCTCGCTGATTTCAATCGAAAGCTAGGGCCGAGCATTCGGTTGTTTTCTGATGGTTTGCTGTCACGCCACTGTCACGGTAGTCTTGGAAAAACGGTGGAAAATCACGAACAAAAAGGTGAATACGGAAGAGGAGTCGGCTCTCGTCCTTTATCGCAACTGATTGATTCTCCTCGGAAAACTCTCGCTCCGGTAACTTATTATAAAATAACTCTAAGAGTTGTTAACCGAAGGGTTCTATAGTGCCGACTCAAGAGGCTCCCACGCCATTGATGGACACGACCTTTCTGAGAACTGCGGTGACGCGGAGGTGACCCCGGGAGCAGCGGAATTTGGATGCGCTGCAATCCGCTGCTCTCCCTTTGACGAGGTTTTTGTCGAAACACAGAGCAGAGATTAGCGTAAATACTAAAGCTGAAACCTCTTTTGCATCCTCTATATATAGCGTCAGTATGAAGGGCAGAATTTGATCTCGATTGCCCATTTTGTTGCCAGAGGCTTTCGGGCCGTGGTCAGTTAAACGGCACAGTCGACGCCAAAGCCAGTAGACTCAAACGCTTGCGAACGGATTGAAACGAAACTAAAATCACCTTGGCTTCACCTTTTCTAAGGTGTCATCAGTTTTTTTCGTTCGTGCCACGAAAGTGAAAGCATAAGTGAAGATGGAGGCGCGATAGTCGGCGATAAATAGAGCGGAGGATGGTTCCTATCAGGTGGTGCATTTGTGATGAAGGAAGGGCAACGACCTTCGAATTTGGGTAGACTACGACGCAAGAATGACGCAAAATTGTCGGGGCCGTCTTAATAGACCAATAAGTCCTTTATTATCAAGGGGCCCGTAGCTCAGCGGTTAGAGCAGCGGACTCATAATCCGTTGGTCCTAGGTTCAAATCCTAGCGGGCCCACCAACAAATTGTTAAGTCTTGCTTTAGCAATCAGTTAGTTCTCCCACTTTGCTTACTCTCGACAAGTTCGAGAAAACTCCAGAACAAAACTCACAGGATTGTGGCCACTTGGATTCGTACGAAGGGAGCGGGGGGACGTCACAGACTGATTGTGTAGCCGTGGCTGCGGATTGCTTCGACGGCCTCACTTCGGCTGCCCGCATCTAGTTGTTTCAGAATTCGATGGATGTGGTTTCTCACGGTGAATTCGGAGAGATTCAGATGGGAAGCGATCTCCTTATTTGTCAGACCTTTGGCGACGAGGGCGATCAATTGCTGCTGCCGCAACGTAAGATCCGGTCTTGATGCCGGGCGCTTGACAGGGATCTCTTCGACCACATGAGCCACAAAGCGGAATAGAGTGGAACAAAGTTGAGGAGGGCAAACGGCTTCCCCGCGGTAAACAGCGCGCACAGCGGCAATAAGGTCTGAGGCAGAGGCGTCTTTCAACAAATAACCCATCACTCCGGAACGGACAGCAGCCATGAATAGTTCTTCGTCAAGTTCCATGCCGATCAGGACGGCCCTAAAAGCAGTTCCTCCTCCAGTTTCGCGGGCAAACTTTGCCCCAGGCCACATGGTTTGAAAAGAGTCGATAACGATCACGTCGAATTGCGAGTCAAGCGCTTGGCAAGTGGTGGCTTCGGATGGCCCGTCGTCGCCGACGACGACAAGGTCCGAGCGCTTGCGAAACAGCCGAATCAGCGCTTCGCGAAGGAGACGATTCTCCATCATCAAGAAAACGCGGATAGAGGAGCAGGGGACGATTTCGCTCACGGCATCCATTCCTTCACGGTTGCTGGGTATTCCGACTAGAGACGGCCCGGTCAGGAAAAGAGCGCGCGACCTAGTCATAATTAGGTAGCGATAAATTAGACTTGATGTCTAGTCGTGTCAAGAGAATTAATCGAATTGTCATAGTCGCTTACCACAAGGCAATGCAATTTCTACGTATCGAAATTTTGAATCGTTTTCGCGCATTCGGTGATGCTGGATTGCTCTGGCACTGTAACCTTTGGCCGACAGTTCCAGGGTGAGTACATTTGAATAGGTCAACTTTGGTATCCATCAAATTCTGCTTGGTACATGACCCAAGAAGTAATGGTGTCTTCCAATAGCCAATTTTTGAACCTTCCCCTAACCAGATGAAGAACGGACACTTACTCACTGTCCAATGGTGGACCGACTCTAGCCCTTCGGGGAGTGCGCAATGGAAAAAGTTATCCGGGTCCTGGTGGCGAATCGTCCTCGGCTCATGCGAGAAGTCATCCTCGCAACTTTCGCGGACCAACCCGACATCGAAATTGTCGGCGAAGTTGGCGAAGAGTCGGAGATTTCCGAAAACATTAAGAGGACGCTGCCAAATTACGTGGTCATCGCGCTCGACCATCCCGGCCGAAGACCAGCCATTTGCGATGTGTTACTCCGCGAGCATCCAGAAGTGCGAGTCATCGCCGTCGCGGCGGAAAAGAATTTCGTCGTTTACTACTGGGCTTCGCTCAATATTCATTCGAACGACATCGAAGCGTCTGAAGAAGGGATTTTGAGCGCAATGCGAAACAGAATGGTCGCGAATGGAGCAAATTGAAAGATTTCTTGCCCAGCCAATAAGGTGAAATTATGTTTGACAAAAATAAATTGAAAAAAAACATTTCTTGTCTGGCTTTGAGCCTCTTATTTTGCGGGTCCGCCTTCGCTCAACAACAAACCGACAGGCAGCGTAAGACGAGCGAACAAGGCCGGAATGAGTATGGTGTTGAACAATCTCCCGACTTGACCCAGGAAAATCTGGGCCGGGTGGCTGCTTCTGCAATTCAGATTCGAAGCGTGTTGATCAAAGATGAAGGGCTGATGGTGGAATTGAAGCGCTGGGTAGCGAAGGAGGCCACGGACAGCGGGCAGGTCGTGGAGGATTCGAATCTGACGGACCAAGCCATCTTCGAGCGCTTGGAGCAAGACATCGCGTTTCGATCCGTGGCGACTCGTCTCCTGCAACGATACGGCTACCTGACCCCAACGCCGAATCCAGACTCGGACTTTGCAAAAGAAAAGGAATTAGTACTGAAGGAGCGGGCGCGTCGGCTGGTTCAGATTGAGTCGCAAGAAGATTCGGATGCGCTTCCACCGCAAAGAAGTGATCGAGATCTCGAACGCACCGCAACGTGTGATCCGCGTCGCGATGAAGATTGCCCGCAGCCGTCGCAGGCAGACCGCAGACGAAATGTGCGAAAGTCCCACGGGATGTCCTCACCTGAGACGAACCCTCAAACAGTGCCAGAGCAACAGCCATCACAGAGCCCGTCGCGCATCTTGCGAGCGGACGGATTACCGCAGGCAGCGGATCCGCTGGATAGTCTCGTTGGGACTAGTTCTGGGCCGAGCTTCGAGTTAACTCCCACGTCAGCCAAGCGCGACACGAATCCTTTGGCTGGTTTTCAATCTTTGGGCCAGGGCGCACTCGATGGTTCGCCGACCGGGCGGAATTTACCGCCTACTCCTATTGAGCCCAATAGCACCACGGAAGTCTTCACAGGAAAAAACGGAAGGGAACTGCCTTCGCGAGCAAGCTATCCGCGTGGAATGACCAAAGAGGAAGACGTGACGCCGGTGAGGATGGTCCACCGCGCTAATCCCTACGCGGATATTCCGTCGCTTTACGACATGTACGTGCAAGCCTCGGCGCACCAGCGGCCCAATGAGCGGTTTGGCTTGGAGGTCTTTCGCAATACTTCCAATGACCCGCAAGCGATCCCCATGGATCTTCCCGTCGGCCCCGACTACGTTATCGGTCCCGGTGACGGCCTG
>WNGH01000593.1_pt1 | contig 31918 bp, 30 predicted proteins | sample 5400631 | NCBI WGS metagenome assembly WNGH01 (sample SAMN13153373, study PRJNA577476) | soil metagenome | isolation source: 115 cm soil or saprolite under Garry oak tree replicate 1 | place: USA:California | collected 2016-06-15
CATCGAGCTGCTCTTCGAGCCGGCCGCCGACGCGTGGACCGCGACGGTCGACGCCGCCCAGGCGGAGCAGATCCTGCGGCACCTGTGCACCAACGCCCGCGATGCGATGCCCGGGGGAGGACGCCTGACGATCGCGACCGGGAATCGCGCGCTCACGGCGGTGGAAGCGCGGGGGAACGTCGAGGCGCGGGCCGGGCGGTTCGTGACCCTGACGGTGAGCGACACCGGACGCGGCATCGACTCCCGGATCCTGTTGCGCATCTTCGAGCCGTTCTTCACGACCAAGGAGATGGGCCAGGGCGCCGGTCTCGGTCTCTCGATCGTGCACGGGGCGGTGAAGGGGCATGACGGCTGGATCGAGGTCCGGAGCGAGCCGGGGCGCGGCTCGGACTTCGTCGTCCATTTTCCCGTGTGGGACGAGGCGCAGGCTGCGGCGCGCGTGGCGGCCGAGTCGCCCGCGGCGTTCCTGGAGCGCCTCGCCGGGCTCAAACCTCAAGCCGAGGTGTCGGGCCGGACGTCGCCCTCCGCGCGTCCGTCGCCGAAGCGCACGGTCCTGGCGGTGGACGACGAGTCCACCGTCCTCGCGCTGGCGCGCGACATCCTGGAGATGCACGACTACCTCGTCCTCACGGCGCGCAACGGCGAAGAGGCGCTGCGCGTGTTCCGCGATCACCCGGGCAAGATCGATCTGGTGCTGCTCGATCTCACCATGCCGGTCATGGGAGGACGCGACTGCCTCAAGCTCCTGAAGCAGATCGACCCGCGGGTCCGCGTCCTGGTCAGCAGTGGCTTCTCGGCGGAGGGCACGGCGACCGAGCTCATCGACGAAGGGGCTCTGGCCTACGTGCAGAAGCCGTACGACGTGGACGCCCTGGCGCGGATCGTGCGGCAGGCGATTGAACGGGATCCGCGGATCCTCACGAGCTCTAATTGACCCATCGATCATTTTCCTTATGATCCCTGAGCCTCGATCCCATACACCCTATGCGATCCTCCTCCGCGGCTCCCACCGGAACATCCCCTCCACCTCCACATAAAGTCTCGATGCTCCTGCACTTCCGCGCGAGCCGGGGCGATGGAAGGCCCGTCCTCGTTCCTGGCCTGCCTATTGCTAGGCATAGGACGTCAGCCGCACAACAACACACTTGGGGAGGTACTGCGAGTGAGAGGCTGGACGATCGTCTTGATGGGCGCGCTCCTTGCAGTCGTGCCGTGGAACGGGTCGGCCTGGGCCCAGGGCTGAGTCCTCATACGCCAAAACGCGCCCGTGTTCGGCGCGTCCGCCGATCCGTATCTGCAGAAGGGGGAATGGCTGTTCGGCACCGCCGTCCGCGCCCTGCGCTCGCACGACCATTACAACGGCACGGTCGAGCAGACCCAGAGACAGGACCAGCACACTTACGTCGTCAACACCCAGGACTCGCTCGACCTGTCGGGCACCTACGCCGTGACGCGCCGGTTCAGCATGGCCCTGGCCCTGCCGATCGTCCGCGCCTCCTGGTCGATCCCGCTTCCCGTCAACGCCACCGGGCAGCGCAACGAGCAGAATTCCCAGGGAATCGGCGACGTGACCGTGACCGGCCGCTACTGGATGTTCAATCCGGAGGTGCACAGAAGAGGGAACCTGTCCCTCGGACTTGGATTGAAGGCCCCCACCGGAAAGGATGACGTCACCGACACGTATCCCTACCTCACCGGGGCGAGCCCGCAGGACAAGGCGGTGGACCAGTCGATCCAGCCGGGGGACGGAGGATGGGGGGCCGTCGTCGAGATCAACGGTTTCAAGCGGATCGGCAGCGCTTCCTATTACGGCAGCGGCACCTATCTGGTCAATCCCAAGGACACGAACGGCACGCCGTCGATCATCGCCGGGCTGGTCCCTGGGGCAGCCTCGAACCCTGCCCTGGCAGGCCGGATCGAGAACTCGGTGCCGGATCAGTACGTCCTGAGGACCGGCATGGCCTTCGCCCTCGGGGAAAGCCCGTTCGCCGCCGCCCTCGGGTTCAGGATGGAGGGTGTGCCGCGCTACGATCTGTCCGGCGCCAGCCATGGCTTCAGGCGCCCCGGCTACGAGACCTTCGCGGAGCCCGGTTTCTACTACTCGCGCGGGAACGACACCTGGTCGGTGAACGTTCCGATCGCACTGAAGCGAAACCGGCGTCCCGACCCGTACACCGGCGCCGCCGGGGACGCGACGTTCCCCAACCACATCTACCTGGTGTCGTACACGCATCGCTTCGGCGGCCCGGCTTCGGCGCCGAGGGAGGAGGCCCGGCCGGGCGTCGACGAGGCGCCTTCGAAGCCTGCCGAGACGGGCGCGTCCCCTTCGGCCCCGCCCCTGGAGGCGTGCGTGGAACCGGGGTTTGACTCGTCGGCGGGAGCGCCCTAAGATAGGGGTCTCTTGAGCACCTGACCCACTGCCGGTCCGCGCGGTACAGCGCGCGGGGAACGCCACGGGGCGCACCCCGGATTATTCAGGGAGGTATTTCGCATGAAGAAGATCGCAACCGTCTTCGCGCTGATGGCGCTCGTCGCCCTGTCGGCGGCGTTCGCCTGCGACAAGACCAAGAACACCGCAACCCAGGCCGCCGTATCCGACCCCTCAGGAGGGGCCAAGGAAGTCGCACTCACCGGATACCTGACCGACTCCAACTGTGGAGCGGCGAACGCCAACGCCAAGGGCAAGAGCTGCGCGGCCCGCTGTGTCAAGGGGGGTGCCAAGGTCCAGCTGTACGCCAACGAGAAGCTTTACACCCTCGACAAGTCGAGCGTGGCCGAGAACCAGTTCGGCGTGCCGGTGAAGGTGACGGGCCTGCTGGATGAGTCCACCGGCACGATCAAGGTTGCCTCGATCGAGGTGGTGAAGGAAGGCTGATCCCTCCGGGAGCCGGCGCGCTGATCAGGTGAAGCGCCCAGGCGCTCGAAACCGGGTTTCTTGAAAGGGCCGCGGGAACGCGGCCCTTTTCATGTGTCCGGGGCGGACCGGGGAGCCGCCATCGTGCGCTATATTGAGTCGGATGTCCACGGCGCGAGGTGGCGAATCGACAGAGGGCCCGTCGGGCCCGGCGCAGGGGGGAAGGGCCTGGCGGCCGCCCGTGGGCTGGCTGACCGCTGTCGCCGTCCTCGCCGCCATCGCCATCAACGTGGCCGGCATCGGTGCCATCGCCGTGGCGCAGCGCGGTGTCGTCGAGGAGGCGCGGAGGCTTCTGCGACTGGAGACCGAGGCGCGGGCCGGGGCGCTCGAGAGCGTCCTCGCGTCGACGCGAGCGGACCTCGCGTTCCTGACCGGCTCACCGGTCTTCTTCGGACTCGAGTCGGCGCTGGTGTCGCGCGACCCCCGGGAAGCCCGCTGGCGGAGACTCGAGGCGGAGGGGGCGCTCCTGCTGTTCCTCCGCGGGCACGCGGAGACGGCGCATCTGGCGGCGCGATCCGCACCGGGGGTGGTCCTCGTCTCGGCCGGCCGGCGCGGCGGAATCCCGGTCCTCTGGAACCCCCGCGACACCGAGCGGGCGGCGCAGGCGGAGGCCGCCGCGGGATCGGAGGCGGGTACGGAGCCGTTGGCGGGCAGGGGGATCACGGGGCGGTTCGAGTTCGCGACGGGTGTCCGGAGGGTCACCGGGGCGGTCATGCTCGAAGCGACGATCGACGGGGGGAGCCTTCTGGCCCACAACCGGGCGGTCGAGAATCCGGCGCGCGCCTGCGCCCTCCTGGACCGCGCCGGTGCGTTCCTGGCGGCGGAGCCGGACGCGGCGAACGCCGTCGCCCGGGCGACGGCGGGTGCGGCCATGGGTGAGGCGGGCGAGGGGTCGCTGTACGCCGAGGCGCCGGTGCACACCGAGAGCTGGTCGGCTCCATCCCCCTGGCGTCTGGTCTGCACCCAGCGCCGCGGGCCGGCGGAGGCCCTGGTGGCGCCGCTGTCGGCGCGCTACCGCATGACGCTCCTCCTGAACCTGGCGGTCATGAGCCTGGCGCTGCTGCTCGGGATGTTCGCGGTCAGGGAGGGGCGCCGTCGCCAGTCACTCGAGGCGGCCGCGCGGGAGGAGGCGCGCGTGCGTGATCTGGAGCGACAGCTGTTCCACAGCGAGAGGCTCAGCACGGTCGGTCGGCTCGCCGCCGGCATGGCGCACGAGATCAACAATCCCTTGGAGGGAATGTCGAACTATCTCAGCCTGGCGCGTGAGGACCTGCAGCGCGGCGACGCGGCGTCGGCGGCGCGGCGGCTGGAGATGGTCCAGGAGGGGCTGCGGCGCGCCGGGGACATCGTGCGCCAGGTGCTGCAGCACGCCGACCCGGCGACCGCGCCGCGCGTAGTCCTGGACCTGAGCGGCGTTCTCCGGCAGACGGTCGATTTCGTAAAGTCGCGTCCCGAGTTCCGGACGATCCGTTTCGAGCAGGATCTTTCCGCCCGGCCTCTGGACGTGAAAGGAAGCGAGGCGCTCCTGGGACAGGTGTTCATGAACCTGATCCTGAACGCCTGCGAGGCGCAGCCCGCGGGGGGTGAGGTGCGGGTGGGCACGCGGCGCGACGGGGAGAGGATGATCGCGGAGATCGCCGACCGGGGTCCGGGCGTGCCACGGGAGGAGAGCGCGCGCATCTTCGAGCCGTTCTACTCGACCAAGCACTCGACCGGGCTCGGTCTTTCCATCTGCTATTCGATCGTCACGCAGCACGGCGGCGACCTCGTGGTCCTGGATCGCGAGGGGGGCGGGGCGATCTTCCGGGTCAGCCTTCCCGCGGCGCAGCGGCGCGTCGCCTGACGGGGAGAAGGGTCCAGGTCATGCCTGAGAAACGACCGGCGCGCGGCCGGGTCCTGGTCGTGGAGGACGAGGCGTACGTGCGCTCCTCCCTGGGGGAGCTCCTGGGACAGCGGGGCTTCGACGTGGACCTGAGCGGGAGCGTCGCCGACGCGGTCGCGTCCCTGGCGCGGTCGCCGGTGGACGTCGTCCTGACCGATCTCCGCATGCCGGGGTCCGACGGACTCGATCTGGTGAAGAAGATGCAGGCGGCCTGCCCGCTGATCCCGGTCGTCGTCCTCACGGGACAGGGGACGATCGCCTCGGCGGTCGAGTGCATCAAGGCGGGCGCCAGCGACTACATCCTCAAGCCGGCCGATCCGGACGCCCTCGAGGTCGCGCTCGATCGCGCGCTTCGCACGCGGGCCCTGCAGCGTGAGGTGGACTACCTGCGCGGCGGGGCGCTGGACAGGGACGACCAGCCGGCCGGCGTGTCGCCCGCCTGGACGGCCGTGATGGAGACGGTGCGCTCGGTCGCGTCCAGCGACTCGACGATCCTGCTGCTCGGCGAGTCGGGCACCGGCAAGGAGCTGGTGGCGCGGATGATCCACCGCCTGGGACGGCGATCGAAGGGGCCCTACGTGCGCGTGAACTGCTCGGCCATCCCGCTGGAGATGTGGGAGAGCGAATTCTTCGGCCACCGCAGGGGCTCGTTCACGGGCGCTGTCGCCGATCGCGAGGGACGCTTCCGGCTGGCCCATCGCGGCACGCTGTTCATGGACGAGATCGCCGATATGCCCCTCCAGGCCCAGGCCAAGATCCTGCGCGTGCTGCAGGACGGAGAGTTCGACCGGCTCGGCGACGAGCGGCCGACGCGCGTGGACGTGCGGGTCGTGGCGGCCACCAACAGCGACATCGACCGCGCGGTCGCCGAGCGGCGCTTCCGCCAGGACCTGTTCTACCGGCTGGACGTCGTGCGCATCACGCTCCCGCCGCTGCGCGAACGCAAGGAGGACGTGCCGATCCTCGCGGAACGCTTCGCCGGCGAGGTCGCGTCACGCCTGGGGCGCCCGGCGCCCAGGATCGCGAAAGACGTCCTCGCCGACCTGATGGCGTACTCGTGGCCCGGCAACGTCCGGGAGCTGCGCAATGTGATCGAGCGGGCCCTCATCCTCGACCCCGGTCCCTCCCTCGCGTCGCTCGATCTCCCGCCGGTCGCAGGCCTGGCCGCGACGCCCGAGGCGACGGCGCGGCCGGAGGAGGGGGACCTGAACATCCGGTCGGTCCTGGCGCGACGCGAGAAGGAGGTCGTCCTCGAGGCGCTCAGGCGCTCGAAGGGACTGCGCAAGGAGGCGGCGCGCCTCCTGGGGATCGACCAGCGCAACCTGGCGTACTACCTGCGCAAGCACGGGATCGATCCCGATGAGGCGGCCGACTGAGATGGCGGGCCGGCGGATGGACGACGGCGGGCGCGGCGTGCGCGACACCGCGGCGCGCCCCAGCACGCGGCTCCTGCGCGGCCTGCTGATCTTCGAGCTGTTGAACGCCTCGTACCTCGCCGCCTTCGATTCCGCGACGATCTTCTATCACGCGCAGGTCGTGGCGCACCTCGTGGCGGGGCTTCTCATCGTCCTGGTCCTCCTGGCGCGCGGTCTCCCCGCCGTGCGCAGGCTCCGGGACCGCTGCGGCAACGCCTCGGCCCGGGCCTGGCTCGCGGTCGTCGGCGCCGCCTCGATCGTCGCGGTCGGGACCAGCCTGGTTCTGGCGGTCACCGGGACCGCCACGCGCTGGCGGCTCCTCCTCGGTGCGCACATCGGCTCCGCCGTCCTGGCGCTCGCCGCCGCCGTCTTCTGGCAGAGGGCGCGCGGCAACCGGGTCGGCGCGCGTCGTGTCGCCGTGGTTCTCCTCGCCGCCCTGGCGCTGCCGGCCGCAGCGCGCGGGCGCCTCTGGCTGTTCCCGCCTCCCACCGCCACCATCGTGAACCCGACCGCCCCGCCGCAGACGCCGTTCGAGGAGGGGGGGGGCGAGAAGAGCCCGTTCTTCCCTTCCTCGGTCACCACGGTCAACGACCGCCTGATCCCGCACGATTTCTTCCTGGAATCGAAGGCCTGCGGCAACAGGGGCTGCCACCCGGACATCACGGCGCAGTGGGAGTCCTCGATGCACCATTTCTCGTCGTTCAACAACCAGTGGTACAGGAAGTCGATCGAGTACATGCAGGAGGTCGTCGGGACGCGTCCCTCGAAATGGTGCGGAGGATGCCACGACCAGGCGGTCCTGCTGACCGGCCGGATGGATACTCCGATCGTGCAGCAGATCGACACGCCGCAGGCCCAGGCCGGGATCGGCTGCCTGGTGTGCCACTCGATCGTGGCGGTGAAGGACACGATGGGGCAGGGGGGGTACGTCCTGGAGTACCCGGAGATGCACCGGCTGGTGGCGAGCCGCAACCCGCTGCTTCACACCCTCCACGACTACATGACGCGTCTCGATCCCGGGCCGCACAAGGCGACGATGCTGAAGCCGTTCCATCGCCAGAGCCGCGCCGAGTTCTGCTCGGCCTGTCACAAGGTGCACCTGGACGTGCCGGTGAACCATTACCGCTGGTTCAGGGGCTTCAACGAGTACGACGCATGGCAGGGCAGCGGCGTCTCGCACCAGGGGGCGCGCGCCTTCTACTACCCGGACAAGGCGAAGGACTGCGCCGACTGCCACATGCCGCTGGTCCGTTCCGACGACCAGGGAAACGAGGCCGGCTTCGTGCACTCGCACCGGTTTCCGGGGGCGAACACCGCCGTGCCGTTCGCCAACCGCGACGAGACCCAGCTTCAGGCCACCAGCGATTTCCTCAGGGCCGGCATCCTGACTCTCGACATCTTCGCGGCCAGCGAGGCGCTGCCTCAGGCCCCCGCCCGCAGATCGGGCGCCCCGCCCAGAGCACCCCTCGGCGACGCCGCCGAGCCGCAGGCCGCCTCCTTCTTTCCGGAGCTGCCGGAGGTGGGACCGGGCGGGCCGCCGGCCCCCGGGGCCGTCCCGCGCGCGAAGCGTCCCCTCCTGATCGCCCCTCTCGATCGCGCCGATCCGTTCCTGCGGACCGGCAAGACCTACCGCATCGACGTCGTGGCGCGCACGCGCGGCGTCGGTCATTTTTTCCCGGGAGGGACCGTGGACGCCTTCGATGTCTGGCTGGAGCTGAAGGCGGAGGATGCGAAGGGCAGGATCCTCTACTGGAGCGGCTTCATCGAGGACGGCGGCAAGGGGCCGGTGGAAGCGGGGGCGCATCGCTACAGGTCGCTTCTGATCGACGCGCACGGGAACGAGATCAACAAGCGGAACGCCTGGGCGGCGCGGGCGCTCGTGTACGCGCGCCTGATCCCCCCCGGAGCGGCCGACGTCGGCCGTTTTCGCGTCACGATTCCTGCGGGCGCGCGCGGGCCGATCACGCTCACGGCCCGCATGAACTACAGGAAATTCCACTGGTACAACACGCAGTTCTCCTTCGCGGGTCAGGGAGACCCGGAGGCGGCCGCGGGGGCCGTGACGCCCGATTTCGACGACAGGGTCTTCCGGTTCACCGGCGACACCTCGCGCGTCTCCGGGCAGATCAAGGGGATCCCCGACCTGCCGGTCGTGGTGGTGGCCGAGGACAGTCTGACCCTGCCGATCCGCCCGGCCGGAGACAGGAGCAACCGCAGAGTGGCGCCGCGTCCCCAGCCCATGGATCGGGAGCGTTTCAACGACTACGGCATCGGCATGCTGCTCCAGGGGGATCTGGTGGCGGCGAAGGAGGCGTTCGAGCGGGTCACGACCCTCGACCCGAAATACGCCGACGGCTACGTCAATGTCGGCCGGGTGCTGGTGCAGGAGGGGGACCAGGCGGCGGCGGTGCCGAGACTCGAGCGGGCCCTCTCCCTCCAGCCGGACCTGGCGAGCGCCCATTACTTCCTGGCCCTGGCGCTGAAGGCGCGCGGCCGCTACGACGAAGCGCTCCTGCACCTCCGGGCGGCGGCGGAGCGTTTCCCGCGCGACCGGGTCGTGCGCAACCAGATCGGGCGCATCCTTTTCCTGAAGCGCCACCATTCGGCGGCCATCGCCGAGTTCGAGAACACCCTGCGCGTCGACCCCGAGGACCTGACGGCGCACTACAACCTGATGCTCTGCTACAGGGCTCTCGGCCGTGAGAAGGACGAGAATCGCGAGGAGGTCCTCTACACCCGCTTCAAGGCCGATGAGTCCGCCCAGGCGATCACCGGCCCGTACCGCCGCCTGAACACCGAGATGAACTTGGAGCGACAGCCGATCCACGAGCACCCGAACCGCTACAGTGAACCGTCCCCGGCCGCGTCCCTCCGCCGGGCGGCCACCCCTCCCGGCGCCGGCCGGGGGAAGGAGACCGGTCGATGAGGCGGATGCCGCTGGCGGGACGGACGGCGCTCCTGGCCGTGCTCGCGCTCGCGGGGTGCGGGCGCAGGAACGCCTCGCCGGCCGCGGAGACCAAGGCGCCGGCGCCACCGGCGAACGCGGTGCTGTTCACGGACGTGACGCGGGCGGCGGGGATCGGCTTCGTGCACAACAGCGGCGCCTCCGGCAGGAAATACCTGCCGGAAACGATGGGTTCGGGCGTGGCGTTCCTGGATTACGACGGCGACGGCCGACAGGACCTGTTCTTCGTCCAGAGCGCCGACTGGCCCGGGAATCGGCGCCACAAGACCACCCAGGCGTTGTACCGCAACAAGGGGGACGGCACGTTCGAGGACGTGACCCGGAAGGCCGGTCTGGCGGTGGAGCTGTACGCCATCGGCGTGGCGGCCGGCGATTACGACAACGACGGCCACGTCGACCTGTTCATCAACGCACTCGGCCCCGACCGGCTGTTCCGCAACCGCGGTGACGGGACGTTCGAGGACGTGACGGAGAAGGCGGGCGTGTCCGACCCCGGCTTCGGGACGAGCGCCACCTGGATCGACTACGACAGGGACGGCCGGCTCGACCTGTTCGCGTGCAATTACGTGCAGTGGTCCCCGAAGGACGACATCTTCTGCACTCTCGACGGCGTCGACAAGTCGTACTGCACGCCCGAATCGTACCGCGGCGCGACCAACCGTCTGTTCCGCAACAGGGGGGACGGGACCTTCGAGGACGTGTCGAAAAGAGCGGGGGTCTACGACCCGACCGGGAAATCGCTCGGGGTCGTCGCCCTCGACTACGACGGCGACGGCTGGCCGGACCTGGCCGTCGCCAACGACACGCAGCCGAACTTCCTGTACCACAACAAGAGGGACGGCACGTTCGAGGAGGTGGGCAAGGTCGCCGGCATCGCCTTCAGCGAAGAGGGCAAGGCGCGCGGCGCCATGGGGATCGATGCCGCCGACTACGACGGCAGCGGGCGCGACAGCCTGGTGATCGGCAACTTCTCGAACGAGATGCTCGCCCTGTACCACAACGAGGGACGCGGTCTGTTCATCGACGACGCGGCGATGTCCGGCATCGGCCAGCCCAGCCTCCTCACCCTCGCCTTCGGCTGCTTCTTCTTCGATTTCGACCTGGACGGTGTCCTCGACATCTTCGTGGCGAACGGCCACGTCGAGAACGACATCAACCGCGTGCAGCCGTCCGTGACCTACGCCCAGCCGCCGCACCTGTTCCGGGGTCTCGGGGGCGGGCGCTTCGAGCCGATCGGGGGCCGGTCGGGGGCCGACCTGCAGCGGCCGCTCGTGGCGCGCGGCGCCGCTTACGCCGACTTCGACGGCGACGGTGATCTGGACATCGCCATCGCCACCAACAACGGCCCGCCCGTCCTCCTGCGCAACGACGGCGGCAACTCCTATGGCTGGCTGCGTCTGCGCCTCGTCGGCCGCGGCAAGTCGAACCGGGACGCGGTCGGCGCCGTCGTCCGGCTCAAGGCGGGGAGCATCACCGGCACGCGCACCGTCCGCTCCGCCGCGTCCTACGCGTCGCAGAGCGAGCTCGAGCTGACCTTCGGTCTCGGCCCCGCCCGGCACGGAGACTCCCCGTCCGTCGATCTCCAGATCACGTGGCCGGACGGCACGCAGCAACCGGTCTCCGGGATCGAGCCCGGCCGCCTGCACGTGATCGAGGAATCCTCCCAGCTCGATCGATAGAGGGACCGCCCCGCCGCCGGCGGGGACACGAAGCCATCCCGGCAGGTGAGCCAGAGCATGGCCCAGACGGCGACGATCTACAGCCTGGACACCGAGCTGGCCGACATCGATCGCGGCGTGTACGAGACCTTCGGGTTGCGCCTGGCGAGGCAGCCGTCCGAGACCCTCGAATACATGCTGACCCGGTTCCTCGCCTACTGCCTCGAATACACCGAAGGGATCGAGCTCACCGAGGGGGTCGCGGCGGGGGACGAGCCGGCCGTGCTGGTGCGGGACAGGACGGGCCGCGTCACGGCCTGGATCGAAGTCGGAATGCCCGAAGCGCAACGGCTGCACCGGGGCAGCAAGCTCGCCGGCCGCGCGGCCGTGTACACACATCGGAACATCGCCCAGGTGCTGGCGGGCCTGAGCGGGAAGAACATCCACCACGCGGCGGAGATCCCCGTCTACGAGCTCGGCCGCGGCTTCGTGGACGCGATCGCCGCAGTGCTGCAGCGGCGGGCCGCGGTGACCGTCTCGATCACGGAGCGCGAGCTGTACCTGGACATCGACGGACGGACCTTCAGCACCACGGTGGTGGAGCATCGCATCAGATGAAGCGTGTCGCGGTGATCGGCGCTGGCGCAGCAGGAACGATGGCGGCGATCTTCGCAGCGTCGCAGGGGGCGCAGACACTCCTCCTGGAGCGCACCGCGGACGGCGGACGGAAGATCCTCATCAGCGGCGGCGGTCGATGCAACATCCTGCCCGCACGGGTCGACGAGTCCCGCTTCGTCACCGATTCCTCCTCCGCCCTGATGCGCAAGATGCTCCGGTCCTGGCCCCTGCGCGAGCAGATCGCCTTCTTCGAGGACGAGGTCGGTCTGAGGCTCGTGGAAGAGCCGGAGTCGGCGAAGCTCTTCCCGGCCTCGAACCGGGCCCGGGAGGTGCGGGATGGGCTGCTCGCGCTGGCGGCCCGCCGGGGGGCGACCCTGCTGATGAACACCAGGGTGACCGGATTCGCGCCTTCCGGCCGGGGCTGGCGGATCGAGCGGGAGGGGAACGCCTCTCTGCAGGCGGATGCGGTGGTCGTGGCCACGGGCGGTCTCTCCGTTCCGTCCACCGGCAGCGACGGCCTCGGTCTCGAGGTCGCCGAGCGGCTGGGTCATGCGGTCCATCCGACCTACGCGGCGCTCACGCCGATCACGGCCGACCCCGCTCCATTCGCGAATCTCGCGGGCGTTTCGCTGAACGTCACGATCACGGCCCGGGCCCAAGGGCGTGCCGCCGCTTCGACCGGAGGATTCCTGTTCACGCACCGCGGCTACAGCGGGCCCGCGGTGCTCGATGTTTCGCACGTGGCCGTGCGCTCGCGGGCCGCCACGACATCGCCGGCGCGTCTTCTGGTGCGCTGGACGCCGCTCGGGGACGAGGACTGGGAGTCGGCCCTGCGCCCGCGGGGAACCGGGACCGTGTCGGGAGCGCTGCGAGCGGTGCTCCCGGACCGCCTGGCGGCCGCGCTATCGGCGTCGGTGTCCGTCGACCCGGGGCGGACGCTCGCGGGTCTGCGCCGCGACGAGCGTCTCCGGCTGATCGAGACGCTGGTGCGCGGCGTCCTGCCCTGGACGGGGGACGAGGGGTACAGGAAGGCCGAAGTGACCGGGGGCGGAGTGAGCCTGTCGGAGATCGATCCCGGAACGATGGAGAGCCGGAGGCATCCCGGCCTGTTCCTCTGCGGGGAGATGCTCGACTCGTTCGGCCCGATCGGCGGCTACAACTTTCTCTGGGCGTGGGCGACGGGACGCGCCGCGGGGCTCGGAGCCGCGCGCGCGTCGTGAACGGACCGGTCAGGACACGCTCCCGAGCCGCGCGAACCAGGCGCGCATCCCACGCACCAGCCTCCGGCCGGCGGGAGTGAGGAGACCCGAGCGCGAGGCCTCCTCGAGATCCCGCAGCGCGGAGGCGATCATCCGCTTCTCGCGGTGGAGCTCGCGGCGGACGAAGGCGCTCTCGGTCGCCCCGAGCCGGGCGCCGGGGGCGCGCATCCGGTCGCGCTGCACCCGCAGGACGCGGCGGAACAGCTCGGCGCGAAACAGGAACGTGTAGGCGCCGTGCAGGAGGCCGTGCAGAGGCCGGCGCGCCCCGCGCCACGGCGAATCGAAGGCCTGCACCTCCAGCGTCTCCGGGCCGGGCACCAGGAGATCGACCGTTCCCTGCAGGTCATGCAGGCGGTGGTGCGCGGTCTCGTGCAGGAGGTCGTCGGCCAGATCGATCGGCGACTTGCCGGACACGTTGATGAACGAGATGCCGGGTCGCGCGGCCATCGAGTAACTCACGGTTCCGGGTTCACGGATCGGCACGACCATGAAGGTGCGCCGCTCGATCTCGCGCTGCGCCTCGGGCCACGACACCCGCACGATCCGGAGGGCGCCCGCCAGTCTGGGGCCGAGCCCCCGGGACTCCCGCAGCACGCGCGGGGGGCGGCGACTCGACAGGACGACCGGGGCGAGGACGATGGCCGTTCCCGGGAGACTCTCCCGGCGCTGCAGGCGGAGCGCGGCACCGCGCGCCCCCGGACGCCGGCGCCGCACGCCCGGCACCAGGTCCGGAGCGAGGAGACCCGTCCCGGCCGCCGGCACGATGACGCGTCCCGCGCCCGGTGCTCTCAGATCGAGCCGCGCGCCGCGGAGCGTGGCGCGCACGTGCCGCTCCGCCGCAAGGCGCAGCGTGCCCGGGGGGCGGGGGCGTCCGCCGGGCCTGCCGGCGCGGGCGATGGCGAGCGGTCCCGCAGGTCCGGTCAGGGTCCCCAGATCGATCCGGTCGCGGGGCCGGCCCTGCTCGGCATCTTCACGAAACCTGAGAACGACGCTGAGGGGGCCGGGCTGCCTGTAGGCGAGCCGCAGTCCGAGGACGAGCGCCGCGAGATCGAAGGTGGCGTCGTCGAGTCGTTTCCTGGCGAAGGTCCCGCAGCGGCGGGCGAATCCGGAGTCGACACGCCCCCGGGGAACGAGTGTGCCGAGGTGCTCCGTCCCGCAGACGAGATGGAACAGCCGCGCCGTCGTGGACCCCGTCCCGCCACGCCCGCCGGGCGCCTTACGGTGGACGCGGCGCGCGAGGAGGAGCCGGGACAACCGCCCCGCCTCGAGCCAGGTCTCCGCCTCGGCGAGAAACCCCCGAATGTCCGGCCCGACCAGGATCCTGTCGCGGACCGGCCGGGGCAGGGCGCGCAGCGTGGCGAGGAGGCTGTCCAGGAGCGGGACAGCCCGCCGCACCGAGGCGGCGCGGGGGAGGGAGGCGAGCCTGCGCCGCGTCCGTCGCAGCCTCCAAAGGCCGAGACGGGCCAGCCGGGGCGACAGGTTGTCCGTCTCCAGGCCCGGCTCTACGGTCACAGCGCTGACGGTCGTGATGGCAGAAACCTCCCGGGGCGAGTCATTCTCGTTCAAGTTGAAAATGCCCTACAATACCCCGCCATGACACGTCACATCGTGCGGGTCGCCCTTCGTCTCGGGGTCCTGCCGGCCTTGGTCTGCGCGGGGCCTGAGATCTTCGCGCAGGGGTTCGGCGGGACGGTCGCGGACCACCTGGTGCGCGGCGACAGCCTGCTGGCGCAGAAGAAGGGGGCGGAGGCGATCATGCAGTTCCAGGAGGCGCGCACTCTCTGCGCGGAGCCGGACGAGATCGTTTCGGCTCTCGAGGGCGAGGCGCGCGGGCACCTGCTGCAGGACGAGATGCTTCCGGCGGTCGGTCTCCTCGAGGAGGCCGCGACGCGCTTTCCGGATGACCCGCGCGCCTCGAACCTTCTGTTCCAGGCGGGCTCCGTGTCCCAGAGCGCGGGCGAGTTCGACAAGGCGATCGACCTCTACCGCAGGGCGCTGGCGAGAAACCCGACACCGGACATCCTGCCGCCCCTCAAGCTCCAGCTCGCCCTCGCGCTGCGGATGACCGGACGGGCGGGAGAGGCGATCGAGGTCCTGAAGGACTTCGAGAAGGATTTTCCGGACCACGGTCTCCTGCCGACGGCCCTGTACCAGCTGGCCATCGCCACGCACGATCTCGGCGGCGGTAAAAAGAAGGACCGCGCCAAGCTCGAGGCGGCGGCGGCGATCTACAGGAAATTGATCGAGAAGTTCCCGGGCAAGCCCGCGACGATCGAAGCCCACTTCGAGATGGGCCTGCTCCTGTCCGAGCTGGGACGGCGCGCGGAGGGCGCGGACTACTTCACCCAGTACGTTTCCATGAATCCGACGTCCGCGGAAGCGCCGGCCGCCCTCGAGAAGGCGGCCGATCTGCTGCTGCTCCGCTCCCCGAAGCAGAGCGCGCAGCTCTACGCGCTGGCTCAGATCAAGGCGAAGACGAACCCGAAGCCGACCAACCCGGAGTGGGCCCTGACCCGGTGGCTCCCGGCGAAGCAGAGGCTCGCCGACACCCTGTCGAGTGTCTGGGTCCTGGTGATCCTGGGCCTGCTCGTCCTCGGGGGCATGGCACTGGTCGGCCGGCTGGTCGTGAGGCGAATCCGGAAGGCCCCGGCCCCGGCGGGCGCCTGAGGGACGGCCGGGCCGGCTTCAATCGGCGTCGAAGGGTCGGGGCGGGGGCTCGTCGGATTCGGCGGCCTTCTTGCGCGCCTCCTGGAATTTCTTCTCCAGGATCTCCTCGCGGTGTCGCTCCTCGTCCATCGCCCGGGCGAGCTTGTTCTCGGCTTCCTTGCGCTGGGCCTTGACCTGCCCCAGCGCCTCGTCGAGCGACTGGTGCTCGCGGTGCCGGCGCCGCTCCTCGAGGAGAATCGCCCCTGTCCGGGGGTCGACGGTCAGGAGAGTGTCGCAGCAGGGACAGACGATCTTCAGGCTCTTCGACATGGCGGGACCGCACCTGAAACTGAACCCTCATTATAGCGTGAAGGGAGCCGCATGAGCGACGACAGACCGAAGAGCGCCTACGAGATCACGATGGAGAAGCTGAAGGCGCGCGATCGCGAGCGAGGCGAGACCGCCCCCGCGGCCTTGACGGACGGACAGAAGAAGAAAATCGCCGACCTGCGCAAGGTCCACGAGGCCCGGCTGGCCGAGCGGGAGATCCTGCACCGCTCGGACAGGGCCAGGCTCCTCTCCGATCCCGAGGGAGCGGAGAAGCTCAAGGAGCTCGAGGAGCATTACCTCGGCGACAGGCGTCGGATCGAGGAGCAGCGGGACAAGGCGATCGAGGAGGTGCGATCGGGCAAGGGAGGGGCCAGGACGAAGCGGTCTACCTGACCGCGCCGAAGATGTCGGCCAGCTCCGTCTCGGGAACCGCGCCGGGCTGGGATCCCATCCGGGTGATCTCCCGCCCGTCGATCTTCACGATGATGGTCGGGATCGAGTTGATGTTCCGGCCCTGCCAGGGCCCCGGTGCCTGGGTGAACCCCTTCGGCACGCCGTAGAGATTGACCTTGATGTTGGGGTTCTTGACTTCCGAGACGACCCGCAGGAACTTCGGCATGTACTCTTTGCAGTGCGGGCACCAGGTCGCGAAGAAGGCGTCGATCTGGACCTTCTTCGTGTACTTGTTCAAGGCCGCGATCGACTCCCCCTTGGGCGCGTACTCCCGCATCCCCTCCCGGTACTCCGGCCGGTCGGCGACGAGCGTGTCCATCTCGACCGCCCCGACGATCGGCGGGCGGTCCAGGCAGCGCAGGATGCGCACCTTCTTGTCCTCGGCCTGGAACTGCACGAAGGGTCCGTCCACCGCCAGGGCGTAGGCGGTGGCGGTCGGAGGGGCGGTGTCGTTCATCTGCAGGCCGCCATCCACCTGCTTGATCTGCTCGCGCGGCACCGCCACGACCTTGCGGGCCTTCATGTCCATGAGCAGGCCGGTCCTGCACGCCGGGACGTCGACGTAATACATGCCGGGGCTCGCCGCCTGGTAGAGAGTGGCGTTCCTCGGATAGGAGCCGTCGACCTCGACGCTGTAGTCGTAGTTCGGCTTGCACACGATCGCGTCCGCGAGCGCCGGTGAGGTCGCGGCGAGCGCCAGTGCCAGGACCGGCAGCAGACGGATCGTCCGGAGAGCGGCCATATCAAGCATCATGAGGCCTCCGATCATAGCAGGTCTTTCGCCTCCGGGGGAACGCCGTCATAGACCGCCGTCACGCGGCCGGAGTCGACCAGGAAGAAGCGCGGCAGCCTCCGGTAGAGCACGGGGATCACCTCGCGGTCGATTCGCTTGACCTCGAACGCCGGCACCGCCGTCCACAGGAAGGCGTCGATCTCCTGCTCGGTCGAGGGCGTGAGACCGAGGATAGGCGGGGCTCCCTGCGTCGCGGCGAGGGCGTTCAGCGTCGTGGCGATCCCCGCCGCGCGCGCGTCGGTCACGTCGAAGAGGGCGACGAGGTGACGCCCCTCGGCGAGCGCGGGCAGACGCTTCTCGAGTTTGAGGTCCGCCAGGACCGCCCCGGGAGCCAGTCGCGTGATGACGGGGATGTTGAAGAACGGCAACGAAGGGGACGCGACCACGAAGGCCGTCGAGATCAGGAGAGACGCGACCAGCACGGCGCCGGCCCGGCCGGCTCGGAGTCCTTCCCATCCCCTCGATCCCCAGATCGCGATCGCACCCAGGAGGACGAACAGCAGATCTTCGCCGATCACCTCCGCCGGGGTCCTGCTCGAATAGGCCCCGAAACAGCCGCACGCCTCCGTGCGGCCGGCGGAGAGGCCGTAGGCCTCGATGCCGATGAAGATCAGCAGCAGGACGATGGAGGCGCCCGCGGTCAGGACCGGCCGCACGGCGCACACCAGCGCCACGCCCAGGACGATCTCGAACACGATGAGGGCGGGAGCGGCGAGGGCCGTCAGGCGTGGACCGAGGATGCCGTATCCCGCCACCTGTTGCGTGAACTCGGAGGGAGTGAGTCCCTTGGCGATTCCGGAGAACAGGAAGATCCCACCGAGGAGAATCCGCCCGGCATGCCCCAGGCCGCCGCGCCAGGATGGCCAGCGGGCGTTCCGCTGCAGGGCGTGCGCCTCCGTCGCCGCGTCCATGTCCTCAGGTCCTCCGCTTCGGGATCTGGCCGCTGCGATACAGCCGGATCTGGACCTTCTCGAGCGTGGCGAGTCCCTCCGGGATTGCGGCGTCGACGATGGGCAGGAACCGTTCGATCTTGTCCTTGGTATCGACAATCTCGATGACGATAGGCAGGTCCTCGGAGAGGCGCAGGATCTTGGCGGTGTGAAGGCGGCTGTGGGCGCCGAACCCCTCCACCCCCCGCAGCACCGTGGCTCCCGCCAGGCCCTGCTCGCGCGCCTTCCTTACGATCCACTCGTACAGGGGCGTGCCGTCGTGCCGATCGCTCTCCCCCACGAAGATCCGGAGAAGATGCCCTTCCTCGGGCAGCACCATGGCTCTCTACCCCCAGACCAGCCGGATGACGGCGTTCCCCGCCCAGACGGCGGAAAGCCCGAGACCGAGCTGAAGCAGGACGTTGGCCAGCGCCGGAAGCGTCTCGCCGTCGCGCGCGAGCTGGAACGTCTCGTAGCCGAACGACGAGAACGTGGTGAAGCCACCCAGGACCCCGATGAGCAGGAAGACCCGCGCTTCCGGAGACAGAAGGCCCCGCTGATCGGCCAGTCCTCCCAGAAGACCGATCGCCAGGCACCCGCTGACGTTGACCACGAGCGTTCCAAACGGGAAAACCGGCGCCTGCACCAGCCGGTGAATCGCGCCCCCCAGGACGTAGCGCGCGATCGATCCGAGAAACCCGCCGCATCCCGCCAGCAGAACCTTCATCGGGACCTCACGGACCGTAGTCGATGAACCCGGGGTTCAGGACGCCGTCCGGGTCGTAGGTCGTCTTGAGACGGCAGAGTTCGTCCCAGCGCGTCCCGAAATGCTGCTTCCAGCGCTTCCGGTCGAACTCGATGAAGCCGGAGAGATAGCGCTTCGCGCCGGCCGCCAGGCTCATGTCCGACACCAGGTTCAGGCGCGCCTTCGCCTGCGGCAGGAGGTCCGGCGGGACTCCCGGCAGGATTCCGAAGCCCATCACGAGCGGTGTCTGAGGGTACATGAAGAAGGGAATGTGCGACACGGTGCCGCGGCAAGGCCAGAGAAGGACATGCCCCCCTCCGAGCGCGGTGGGCGGCAGGCCGGCGAGGACCTGCGTGATGAACGGCTGGGCCGCCCCCCACGGGATGATCGTTTCCGTCCACGGGTGCGCCATCCCCCAGTTCCCCATCCGCTTCCAGATGGCGAACAGCGGCTCCAGGCGGGCGGCGAAGCCGAGGAGATCCTGGTCGTCGATGTGGGTGCGGCGGTACGGCGCGAGCCCCTGCAGGACGCGCGCGTCGTCGGGCGGCGACTGCGGCTCGAACTCGACCGTCAGCTGCAGGGGAAAGAACCAGGCGGCGAACGCCTCCTTGCCGGAGGGCGTGCTCTTGAACCCCTGCGGGCAGGGGGAGCAGGTCGCCTCGATGTAATCCACCCGGTCCTGCTCGATGGCGAGCTGCGCGTCGCGCATGATCGCCCCGAGATCGTCGTACAACAGGAAATAGGTGCGAGTCCTGGGCCTGCAGCGGCGCAGCTTCAACCGGGCGCGCGTGATCACGCCGATCTGCCCGAAGGTCGAACGCACCGCATCGAAGACCGCGTGCTCACGCGACTCCGACGCGACCACGATGTCCCCCAGGCCTGTGACCGCCTCGATCTCGGTGACGTTGTCCCCCTGCGCTCCGAAGCGGAAGGAGGCCACCCCCAGCCCGGCGACCGACAGCGTTCCCCCGACCGTGACGCCGAGGTTGTTGGTCAGGACCGGCGGCACGAGTCCTTGCGGAATCGCCTGGCGCACCAGGGTCTCCCACTTGACGCCGGCCTGGCAGTCCGCCAGAAGACCCCCGGGATCGATCGAGAGGATGCGATCGAGGGAGGTCAGGTCGATGAGGATCCCGTCCGCCACGGTCGCCTGGCCGCTCTGGGTGTGCGCCTCGCCGCGCGTGGCGACCGGCACGGAGTTCTTGCGGGCGTAGCGGATCACTTCCGCGACGTCCTGGGTCGAGGACGGCCGGACCACGACCCCCGGGACGCGCCTGATCATCCGGCCGAAATCGCTGCTCGCGTCGGCGCGGAGGGCCTGGTCGTCCAGCACCTGCCCCGCGATGAGCGCCCTGAGGTCGCCCGCCAGATTTCCCGCCATCACCCTGTTCCGTGAAGAGTGGTCAAGACCGGCCATGATACGGGATCGAAACGGGTCCTTCAAGCGCGCTCCGGCCCTCCGTTTCCGGGCCGATGGGCTGGTGTAGACTGGACGTCTACTCCGGGGAGGGAAGAACAGGGATGAGGGTGTCGCTGCGGGGAGCATGCTGCACGGCCGCGCCGTTGCGCGCGGGGCTCGCGCTGGCCTGCCTGATCGTCTCCCCGGCCACCGCATCGGCGCAGCCCGACCGGCCGGCGGAGGAGACGCTGCTGTCGTTGCAGGAACGCGGGCGTCTGATCGCCCTCTACCTGCAGGCTGTGGACCGGACCGCCGATCTCCTCAAGGCCCAGGGAAGCGGCGCGCCTCCCTCGGACCGCACCGTGGTCCTCCCGGACAGCGCCGGCTGGCGCGTCGTCTGCCTCAAGGATCTGACGAAGGAGCCCGGCATGGGCGCCCCTGGCCGCGGCGGGCTCTCGATCGTGGGTGAGACCACCTTCAGCCCGGACTCTGGGCAGGTGGGGACGCTCGGCCTGATCGTGCCGCCGCGATCGGCCCCGGCGACGATCCAGGCGTACAGCCACGCCCTGGACGAGGCCGAGAGCGCGACGCTCGGCCGCCCCGAGGCCGGGCCGCCGTTCGTGGACGCGGTGATCCGGGAGAAGGACTCCACGTTCACGGTGTACGTCATCTCGCAGAAGCCGGACGAGGCGGCGCCTGCGCCCGCCACGCCGCGGAGCGTCGTGATCGGGCGCGATTTCATCGTCAGGGTCGCGGCGAACGGCCGGCAGGTGCTTTCCGTTGACCGGCTGCACGACAGCGTGGCCTCCCTGTCGCTCCTGCCGCGCGCGCCCGGCGCGCCGATGCTGCACGAGCACGACAAGGGAGATCTCCCGGCTCCCACCGACGTGGCCCTGGTGATGCGCCAGCCGGTCTTAGCACCGCTCCTGGTCCTGACGGGACGCTTCATGTTCCGCGTCGATCGGGAGGGAGGGGTCACCTGGCTCGGTCCGAACCCGACACCCTTGGTGAAACCCGCCCCGAGCCCGCCCCCCCCGGGTCGGGGAGGCGCACGGTGAGCGCCCCGGCCCGCTACGTCGCGCTGTACGACGGCGACTGCAGGTTCTGCACACGCTGGCGGGACCGGATGATCCGGCGCGATCCGCAAGGGGCCATCGAGTGGGTGTCGGTGCACGATCCGTCGGTCGCGACGCGCTTCCCCGGCATCGACCGCGAAGACGCGCTGCGTCAGATGTGGGTCTACGCTCCCGACGGATCGGTCCACAAGGGGGCGGAGGGCTGGCGCATCCTGTTCGGCGTCCTGGATGGACTCTCGTGGGTGTCCGGCCTCTACAGGATACCGGGCGTCCCCTTCGTGATGGACCGCGTCTACCGTTACATCGCGGCGCGGCGGTATCGCCTGTCCTGCAGCAACGCCGCCTGCCGCGGGCCGGCGGGCACCGGTCCGCGGGCGCTCGGTCTTCTGGCCCTGCTGATCCCGGCGCTAGCGTCGACCTCGGTCTGGGGTTGCGGGGAAGGCCCGCCCGACCCCGTGTCCGAGCGTCTGCAGGCGATCGCCGACCCGCAGGCCGAGGACGTCGTCCTCGCGATGTTCGAGGCGTACGGCCCCCACACCGCCTGGAGCGCCCACCACAACGTCGAGTACACGTACAGGCTGCAGCTCTACGCCGGCGGGAAGGAGCCGCAGAAGATCGTGCACCAGGTGCACCGGATCGATCTCGGCGCCGGCGAGAGATCGTTCGCCCAGGACCTCGAGGGGGCTGAACTCCAGGTGGTGAGGGTGGCGGGCTCGCGCATCGAGGTCATCCGGTCGGGCGCCCCGGTGACCGATCCGACGCAGCTCGAGTTCCCGCGGGCCTTCATGCGGATCGCGCGCTTCACGTTTCTTCTTCCCTGGAACCTGCTCGACACGGAATCGCGCCTGCAGTACAGAGGGGAGAGGACGCCTCCCCGGGCGGGCCACGTGCCGTCCGACGAGTGCGATGTCGTGAGGCTCACCTTCGAGGAGAAGGACCCGTCGCGCAAGGACGACTGGCACGACCTCTATGTGAGCCGCGTGAACCACCTCATCGACCGGATCCATTCGTACCGCGGGGAGGACCGGTCCTACTGGCTGTCGCTCTGGTCCGACCACCGTACATTCGGCGGCGTGCGTGTCGCGACGCGCCGCGAGACGCATGCCTCGGACGTGGCCGCCACGATCGGACCGCTCGAGGCGGTGGTGGAGTACTCGGACGTCCGCTTCGACGCCCCGTTCGGGGACGAGGTCTGGACCGGGATGCCGGAGGAATCGGAGGCGCCGTCGATCCCGGCGGTCCCCGCCACCGCCGGCCGCCTCGCCCCGCCGGACCCGTCCGCCCCCCCGCGAAGCGACGCGCAGTGAGTTGCGGACCTCTCCCGACCGGAGTATCTTCTCCGGTACACGAGAAAGGAGGTGGTCCAGCAGATGAGTTATCACAGTAGAAGCGAGGTGTTCGACCGGACCCGTGAGGTGGCGGCAACTTAGGCGGACCCACGGTCATCGGGCCGCTCGGTATCTCCGCCTGAGGAATACCGGCCGGCCACCGAACCCGGAAGTCCCGGCGCAGGTCCAGCCGGGGCGGCGCGCTGCGCCGCAGACGCTTCCGGGTTTTCTCTTTCTCTGGTAGACTCGGCGCTTCAGCCGCACCATCTGCACCAGGCCGAGGCAGTCCCGGTGTCCCCCCGCCGGGCCGGCCTGCATGGGACAGAACCCCCCGACGACGGGTGGTCCCGGTACCGGGCGGCGGGGAGGTACGCAGGATGTCCAGCACCTACGACGCGATCGTCAACCGCTACATCGAACGGACGAGGAAATCCCGCGAGCTGCACGGCGAGGCGAAGCGCCTCCTGCCTCGCGGCGTGTCCTCCAACTTCAGGGTGGTCGACCCGAACCCGATCTTCATCGAGACGGCGGTCGGTGCCGTGATCACGGACGCCGACGGCAACCGGTACACCGATTTCTCCAACGCGTTCGGTGCGCTGCTCGTCGGCCACGCCCACCCCAAAGTCGTCCAGGCGATCGAGTCGCAGGCGAAGCGCGGCACCCTGCACGCCATGCCGCACCGTCTGGAGATGTCCGTCGCGAAGGAGCTGAAGGAGCGCTTCGGCCAGGAGCAGTGGCGTTTCGCGAACTCCGGGACCGAGGCGACCCTGCACGCCATCCGGCTGGCGCGCGGTTACACGGGGAGGCCCAAGGTGATCAAGTTCGAGGGGGGATACCACGGGGCGCACGACACGGTCCTCGTCTCCAACAAGCCACCGCTGCGTCTGGCCGGCCTTCGATCCCGCCCGCGCGTGGTCAGCTGGAGCGAGGGGATCCCGGAGGAGTCCTACGCCCACACGCTGGTCGCCTCCTTCAACGACCTGAAGGGGGTGCGCGCCCTGTTCGAAGAGCACCTGAACGAGGTCGCCTGTCTCATCCTCGAGCCGATCATGATGAACATGGGGGTGACCGAGCCGCTGCCGGACTTCCTGCCCGGTCTGCGCGCGCTGTGCAGCGAGTTCGGCGCCCTGCTCATCTTCGACGAGGTGAAGACCGGCGTGAAGATCGCGCGCGGCGGCGCCACCGAGTACTTCAAGGTCAGACCGGACATCACCGTCCTGGCGAAGGCGATCGGCGGGGGGATGCCTCTGGCCGCGTTCGGCGCCTCGGCGGAGATCATGGAGGAGCTGAACTCGCTCCGCGTCATTCACGTCGGCACCTATGCCAGCAATCCGGTCACCCTCGCGGCGGCCGAGGTGACGCTCAAGGAGATCCTCACCGACGAGGCGTACCGCCGGGTGTTCTCCCTCAACAAGAGACTGGTCGACGGGTACAGCCAGATCATCCGCGAGCACGGCATGCCCTGCTACGCCAACGGAGTCGGCTGCATGGGGACGATCAACTTCAGGAAGGACGTCATCAAGGACTACCGCGACTGGGCCTCCGTCGACAAGCTCGCCTCGCAGGCCTGGTACCTGGCGATGCTGAACGAAGGGATCATCCCTCAGCCGCCCGGCCCCGACGAACAGTGGACGATCACGGTGCAGCACACCGAGGCCGACGTCGAAACGCACCTCAAGGCCTTCGCGAAGGTCGCACCCCTCCTGAAATCCCTCTGAGGACCGCTCCGGGCGGTGACCAGTCGATGAGCCGGGCGCGGGAGCTCATTGCCTATTTCGAGGCACGCGGGGACCGGACTCTCGATCTGCTCGGACGACTGGTCGCCATCGACTCGCCGACATCGGACAAGGGGGGGGTCGACCGGGTCGCGGCGCTCCTCGCCGCGGAGCTTCGGGAGGCGGGCGCGAGCGTCGACATCCTCCGTCAGGAGAGGGCCGGCGATGTCCTGAGGGCGGCGTTCGGCTCCCAAGGCGGGCGCCCCGCGATGCTCCTGGGTCACCTCGACACCGTCTGGCCGGACGGGGAGGCGGCCCGTCGCCCGTTCCGCGTCGAGGACTCCTGGGCCTTCGGGCCGGGTGTCTTCGACATGAAGGTCGGGCTGGTGCTCTGCGTTCTCCTGGCGCGGGCGGCCAGGGAGAACGTCCTCAGGCCCTGCCTGCCGGTCGTCTGTCTCTTCAGCGGCGACGAGGAGACCGGGAGCCCGGCGTCGCGCGCGCACATCGAGGCGGAGGCGCGCGGCTCGCGCTACGTCCTGGGACTCGAGCCGAGCAATCCGGACGGCGGGGCGAAGACGGAGCGGAAGGGAGTCGGTCGGGTCGTCGTCGAGGTGCAGGGGGTCGCGGCCCACGCCGGCATCGACCCGGAGAAGGGGGTCAACGCCATCGAGGAATTGGCGGCGCAGGTTCTGGCGGTCAAGCTCCTGGAATCGGGGCCGGCCGGGACCACGCTGCACGCGGGACTCATCGGGGGGGGCGTCGCGAAGAACGTCATAGCACCCAAGGCGCGCGCCGAGTTCGACGTGCGCGTCCCGTCGCTTCCGGAGTGGAGACGCGTGGAAACGGCCGTCCTCAATCTCAGGCCGCGCCACCCGAAGGCCCGCCTGCACGTCGAGGCGGCCCTGACCCACCCCCCCATGGTCCGCACCGAGGCGATCGCCTCCCTGTACGGGAAGGCCCGGCGGGTGGCGGGGGAGCTTGGCTTCGACCTGCGGGAAGGATCGACCGGAGGGGGGAGCGACGGGTCGTATTGCGCCGCGCTGGGTGTTCCGATCCTCGACGGTCTCGGTGTCGAAGGGGAAGGGGCGCATGCCGGAAGCGAGAGGGTGCGCACCGACCGGATCGCATGGCGGGCCGCCTTCCTGGGCTCCCTGCTCGAGCAGGTCGAAGGCGCCTAGAAAAATTCAGCTCAACGCCTGCAGCGCCACCAGGACCAGGCCGACCGGAACGCCGACCATCAGTCCCGCAAGCACGAACGCGCCGAACGCCCTCCAGGCGGAGAAACGCTCTGCCTCCGCGATGCACTTCAGCGTGATCAGAAACCCCCAGATGCCGATCAGATCGTGCGCCAGCTGCAGGAATCCGAAGAGAAGCGCAGCGGGCGGGTTCCCCTCGATGCTCGCGGGGAGGGACTGGAAGGTCTCCTCGCCGAGGAGCGCGGCTCTCGGCAGCCAGAGCGCAAGGCCCCAGATCGCAGGCGCGTAGCTCCACGCCAGAGCCGCCATGACCTCGGACATGCGTCCCTGACCGCCGAGCCAGCGGCCCGCCAGACCCACCAGGCTCGTCAACAGGAACAGGGCCAGGATGCCGCCGACGGCCCCGCCCGCAATGCAGACGGCGAGGACGACCGAGGCGGGATGAGTGTCACCGAAGCCGGATGTGGACGCGAGCCTCAACGCACCGGCGACTCCGCCGAGGGCGGCGAGCCGGTACACCGAGTGGCGCGGGTCGGAGTCCAGGATCTGCCGGAGCGTGGCGCGCGGGCGGGTCCAGATCGAGATCCAGGGAACCAGCGGCTCGGCCGGAGCGGCCGAACCGGCCTGAGTGCCGGAGGAGGAGGTGACGACCGGTGGCGGTTCGAGAAGCGGGGGTGGCGTCGCTCCGTGCGCGCCCGGAGCAGAGGTCATCTCGCTCATCGAACTCCCCCTCGGAGCAACCCCTCCGCCCGCGGGCTCGGAGCGCCGGCGCCATCGGACGCCGGCCGCCCGTCGGGCGGAGGAGCGGACTCCGTCACTCGCGGCTTCTGTCCTGGCGCCCGAGCCTGCGCGGACTCGGGCGGCCGCGGAGACGGGTGATCCGCGCGACGAGGTTTACTTGAGGTGCTTGGAGACCAGCTTGGTCATCTCGAACATGCTGACCTGCTTCTTGCCGCCGAAGACCTTCTTGAGCGACTCATCCGCGTTGATCATGCGGCGGTTCTTGCTGTCCTGGAGCTTGTTCTTCTTGATGTAGTCCCACAGCTTCTTGGTCACCTGCGTGCGCGGCAACGCCTTCGACCCGATGACCTCGGCGAGCGCGTCGCTCGGCATCAGCGGCTTCATGAAAGCGGCGCTCGGCTTTCGACCTTTCTTGGCTGCCATCTGCTCCTCCAGCGAGAGTGTTGGAATCGGACCGGACCGGCAAAACCGCCGAAACTCTACCACGGGTGAGCCCCGCCCGTTGCCGCGACGTCAAGAAGGCCCCGGGAGGGACGAGCCCGGTCATCCCGCGGGCGTTCACCGGGTCAGGAGCGACCAGGCCATCCCGACCAGTGCGCCGGCAGGGACGAGATACTGAATCGGCAGCCTGAACCGCACGATCGCGGCGAGCGATGCGAGCGCCAGAACCAGGGCGAACACGTCGAGGCCGCGGCCCGCGGGGAGCAGCACATGCGCGCCGAAGAACGTCGCGAGGTTCAGGATCACGCCGACGACGGCCGACGTCACTCCCACCAGGGCGGCCTGCAGCCTGCGATTCCCGGCGAGCGCCTCCACGTACGGTGCCCCGACGAAAATGAACATGAAGCAGAAGAGGAAGGTGACGTAGGTCGTGATCAGCGCGCCGAGCACGCCGCTGGCGAGCGGGCTGAGACCGTGCGCCTGGTTCCAGGCGCCGATGAAGCCGACGTACTGGGTGACCATGATGAGCGGTCCGGGGGTCGATTCGGCGAGGGCCAGACCCTGGATCATCTGATCGGCGGTCAGCCAGCCGTACACGTTCACCGCCACGTGCGCGATGTAGCTGAGGACGGCGTACGCGCCGCCGAAGGTGATGAACGCGGCCCGGGTGAAGAACAGGGCCTCCTTCACGAGGACGTCTCCGCCTCCCCGCCACAGGCGGAGGAGGCCCACGGGCAGCGCCCACAGCGCGGCGAACAGGAGAACGATCCGCGCGGCGCGTCCGGCCGGCGGGTAGGACGATCCGGTCGGTGCGGACCGGGCTCCCGGCACCGCTCGATTCGCGCCGGCGACGGGAGGTTCCGCATCGGCCGTGCCTGCGCCGCGCGCGCGGACGGCCTCCGGAAGCGCGCGCTCGAGGAGGATGCCCAAGGCGGCGGCCGCCGCCACGATGAGCGGGAACGGCACGGCGAAGAAGGCGATCGCGATGAAAGCCGCCGCCGCGAAGAGGTACAGGGCCGGATGGCGCAGGGTCCTCCGGCCGATCCGCAGCACCGCCTCGGCCACGATGGCGATCACGACCGGCCGCACGCCGTAGAGCAGGCCCGCCACAGCCGGAACATCGGCGTGCGCCGCCACCAGCCAGCTCAGGACCAGCAGGACGAAAATCGAAGGCACCACGAAGAGCACGCCGGCGGCGATGCCGCCGGCCGTGCCGTGCAGGAGCCAGCCGATATACACGGCGAGCTGCTGGGCCTCCGGCCCGGGGAGGATCATGCAGAAGTTGAGGGCGCGCAGGAACTGCTCCTCCGGGATCCAGCGCCTGCGTTCGACGATCTCCCGGTGCATGATGGCGATCTGTCCGGCCGGTCCGCCGAAGTTGATGAACCCGAGCTTCACCCAGAAGCGCAGGGCCTCGCGGAAGCTCACCACTTCTTGAAGATGACGAAGACCGCCAGGATCATCAGGCCGAATCCGACGAGGTAGTTCCACTTCAAGTCTTCCCGAAGATACAGGACCGAGAAGACGCAGAACACGACCAGCGTGATGACCTCCTGGATCGTCTTGAGCTGGGCGGTCGTGAACCGGCCACTGCCGTATCGGTTCGCGGGTACTTGAAGACAGTACTCGAACGAGGCGATGAGCCAGCTGAAGAGGACCGCCTTCCACAGCGGCGAGGACTTGTACTTGAGGTGCCCGTACCAGGCGAAGGTCATGAAGATGTTGGAGAGCGTGAGCAGCACGATCGTCATCATCGGCGAGCCTCCACGACGCTCCCGCGTTTCTCCCAGACCAGGCCGATGGTCTCGTAGCCATGTCCCGGATGACGCGCCTCCTTGCTGTCCTTCCCGATCGGCACGTCGTAGCCCGGGTCGCCGAGCAGGGGGAGGGCGCAGGCGGCCACGAGCTCCCGGTAGACCCGCGCGTCGGCCTCCTCCGGGGTCATGTCGAGGGTGATGACCAGGCGCCCGCCGGGCCTCAGGACCCGTTCGAACTCCCGCATGCACCCCTTCCAGGCGGCCCGGGGGATGTGCTCCATCACGCTCAGACAGAACACCCTGTCGAAGCGACGGTCGGGGAAATCGAGCCGGTCGGCGGGACAGGCCTGGTATTGGACGGGGCGCCGGCCGTCCTTGCGGGGAAGCCCCCAGAGCGAATGGATGCCGGCGGCTCGGAAGATCAGCCGCTTGGCCAGCGAGCGGACGTTCCGGTACAGGCTCTTCTGTTTATCGAAGACGAAGCTCGTCCCTTGATCGAGCGAAGGGTCGGCCACGTGACTCTCGTGGCCGCGGGCCGCGAGGTAGAGGGCGAAGGGGCTCCCCCCGCCGCCGACATCGAGGGCCGCGACCGGCCGCGCCGCCAGGTCCGCGGCCAGGACCGCCCAGGGATACTCCCAGGCGCGCGACCAGTGGTCGTAGCCGGTGAAGCGCCGCAGGGCGCCGCTGTTCTTCAGCAGGGGACGGAACCAGCGCGGTTGCTGCGACAGATCGAGGTCCAGCACGTCGCGGTGGATCGCCGCGAAGAGGCCGTCGCGGCAGTCCCGCATGTCGAGCAGCCTGGATTGCATGCGCGTGTCAACCGTGGCCGGCCCGGGTCAGGGTTTCTTCCCGGGCGAATCGTCCGCGATATCCAGGTGGAACCTGTGCAGGAAGCGGTGCACGACGGGCGCCAGGATGACCGCCATGATGGTCAGGAAGGCGACCCCGCTGAACAGCGCGTAGAACGACTCGAACAGCTTTCCCGGAGCAGAGAGGATCGGATCGACCGGACCCATCCCCGTCAGGATCATCGAGGCGTTGACCAGCGCATCCAGCCAGGACAGCCCGCCGAACCCATGATAGCCGGCGACCCCCAGAGCCAGCGAGCCGAGGACGAGGACCCCCGCCAGCCCGGCGTTCCGGGCCAAACGACGCAGGTACTTCTCGCGCGGGAGGAGAGGGGCGAACCGGCGTGGCTCCATCGCGCCGCTACTTGTACCACCCGATCGGCCGCTCGTCGAGGTTGATGTAGACGTGCTTGACCTCCAGGTACTCGTCGAGGCCGTGCGGACCGAGCTCGCGCCCGAACCCGGACTGCTTGTAGCCGCCCCACGGGGCCTCCACGGGGGCCGGCTGCATGTGGTTGACCCAGACGATGCCGGCGCGCAGGCTCTTGACCGTCCGGATCGCCTTGAAGATGTCGCGCGTCCACACGGCGGCGGCCAGGCCGTAGGGCGTGTCGTTGGCGATGCGGACGGCGTCCTCCTCCTTGTCGAAGGGGATGACCGCCATGACCGGCCCGAAGATCTCCTCGCGGGCGATCGTCGCCGAGTTGTCCACATCGTAGAAGATCGTCGGCTCGACGAAGAAGCCGCGCTCGGCCCCCTTCGGCAGCCCCTTCGGGCGGCCGCCCCCCAGCGCCAGCTTCGCCTCTTTCCTGCCGGCCTCGACGTACGACAGCACCTTGTCGTACTGGTCCTGGCTGACCAGCGGGCCCATCTTCGTGTCGGGGAGCAGACCGGGACCGATCTTGATCTTCTTCGCCTTCTCCACCATGGCGTCGAGAAGGGTCTTGTAGATCGATCTCTGCACCAGGACCCGGCTGCCCGCCGAGCAGACCTCCCCCTGGTTGACGAAGACGCCGAACAGGGCCCCCTCGACGGCCTGCTCGAAGTCGGCGTCGGCGAAGAAGATGTTGGGCGACTTGCCGCCGAGCTCGAGCGACACGCGCTTCACGGTGGCGGCGGCCTCGCGCATGATCAGCTTGCCGACCTCGCTGCTGCCGGTGAAGGCGATCTTGTCGACGCCCGGGTGGGTGACCATCGGCATGCCGACCGTGCGACCGCCGCCGTTGACGACGTTGATCACACCGCGCGGGACGCCGCATTCCTCGAACCCCCTGGCGAGCTCGATCACGGACAAAGGCGTCTGGCTGGCCGGCTTCAGGACGGACGTGCAGCCGGCCGCGAGCGCCGCCGCCACCTTCTGCACCGCCATCATCAGGGGGTAGTTCCAGGGGACGATCATCCCCGCTACGCCCATCGGCTCCTTCAGCGCGAGGGCCATGGCGTTGTCCGGCACGGTCAGGACGTCGCCGCGGATCTTGGTGGCCAGTCCCCCGTAGTACTCGAAGCAGAATCCGGCGTCCGATACGTCCCCCATCGCCTCGGCCAGCGGCTTGCCGTTGTTGGTGGTCTCGATCTCCGCGAGGCGCTTCTCGTTCCGTCGGACGTACTCGGCCAGGCGGAACAGGACGCGGCCGCGCTCGCGCGCCGATGTCTGGGGCCAGCCGTCGAGATCGAACGCGCGCCGCGCCGCGCCGACCGCACGGTCGACGTCGGCCGGGCCCGAGTCGGGGACGAGCGCGATCACCTCGCGGGTGGCGGGATTGATGACCTCGAGCGTCCGGCCGGAGGCGGCCTGGGTCCACCCGCCGTCGATGAAATTTCCCAGCGATTCCATGACGGGCGAAGCCTAGCGGCTGGCCCCCCCGAGTGTCAACGTCGCCCGCCGCTTCGGGGCGGCCGCGGGAGGCCGGCCACGTTCACGCCGGCGGAGCCGGGTCGCTTTTCGCCGGAGAGCGGGTGTAGGATCGAGCGGCCGCCGAGCACAACCCTGCCCGGGCCCGTTCGAAGGAGGATTTTCCATGGCGAAGAACGTCAAGCCGGTCCCCGATGGTTTCCACACGGTCACGCCGTATCTGATCCAGCGCGACGCCGCGAAGGCGCTCGAGTTCTACAAGAAGGCGTTCGGAGCCGAGACCCGGCTCAGCATGCCCGGGCCCGGCGGCAAGATCATGCACGCCGAGGTCAAGATCGGCGATTCGATCATCTTCCTGGCCGACGAGAATCTTGCGATGGCCCCCGACAACAAGTCACCGCAGACGGCGGGGTGCGTCACCGGGTCGGTCTTCCTGTACGTCCCGAACGTCGACGCCGTCGTCAAGAAGGCGGTGGACGCGGGGGCGAAGGTGACGATGCCCGTCGCCGACATGTTCTGGGGGGATCGCTTCGGCAAGGTCGTCGATCCGTTCGGTCATCACTGGGGCGTCGCCACCCACATCGAGGAGGTGCCGCCGCAGGAGATGGACACGCGCCGCAAGGAATGGGAGAAGCAGATGGCGCAGCAGATGGGGCAGAAGAAGTAGGAGAGTGTCGATCGCCGCCGGGCGCCAGCGCCCCCCGGCGGCGTTTCCTTGTCAGCCCTCCGCGGAGGAGCCGCATGGTCGATTTCGCCCTGACGGAAGAGCAGCAGCAGCTCCGCGCCCTGGCGCGCGAATTCGCCGAGAAGGAGATCGCTCCGAAGGCGGCGCACCACGACCAGACCGGCGAGTTCCCGCGCGAGATCTGCAGGAAGGCGTGGGAGCTCGGTCTCATGAACACGCACGTCCCCGAGGCCTACGGTGGTCCGGGCCTGGGCGTCCTGGACGGCTGCATGA
>WNGH01001542.1_pt1 | contig 31872 bp, 24 predicted proteins | sample 5400631 | NCBI WGS metagenome assembly WNGH01 (sample SAMN13153373, study PRJNA577476) | soil metagenome | isolation source: 115 cm soil or saprolite under Garry oak tree replicate 1 | place: USA:California | collected 2016-06-15
AAGGAAGAACTCGACGCAGTCAGTGTGTGCGTGCCGACCGAGCACCATGCGAAGGTCGCCCTGGCCGCGATCAAGGCGGGCGTCTCCCTCCTCGTCGAGAAGCCGCTCGCCGCGACGGTGGCCGATGCGACTCGGATTGTCGACGCGGCGAAAGGAACGGGCGTGACGCTCGCCGTGGGACACATCGAACGACACAATCCAGCGATCGCGGTGGTGAAGCGGCACCTCCAGGAGGGGCAATACGGCGATCTGGTGACCGCGACGGCGCGGCGCGTGAGTTCGTTCCCCGGCCGGGTCCGTGACATCGGCGTCGTGATGGATCTCGGCGTCCACGAGATCGACATCCTTCGCTACCTCGTCGGCGCGCCGGTGGAGAGCGTCTTCGCCTTGGGAGGCCGGAAGATCCACGCGGCCTTCGAGGACCACGCGAACATCCTGCTTCGCTTCCAAAACGGCGTCCACGGTTTCGTCGAGGTGAACTGGCTCACGCCAATGAAGGTCCGCAAGCTCGCCCTAACGTGCCTCAAGAACTTCGTCGAGGTCGACTACACGGAGCAGTCCGTCACGGTGAGCTCGAGCACCCTGGGCCCCTTGGATCCGTTCAATCTCTATCAGATCCCGCTGGAACACCACACGCAGAAAATCCACGTCCGGAAGGAAGAGCCGTTGAAGAGAGAACTTGAAGATTTCCTCGATGCGGTCAAGCGGAAACGGCCGCCGCTCGTCTCCGGGGAAGACGCGCTCGAAACGCTCAAGGTAGCCATCGCCGCGACGGACTCCCATCGAACAGGGAAGCTCGTCCCGCTCCAGTGAGCCGCGTCAGAACTGGCCTTTCCCGATGCCCCGGTACACGAACCCCATCTTGACGACGTCGGGGCCGGCGTAGACGTTCCGACCGTCCACAAGCGCCAGATGCCGCATGCGACGGCCGAGCGCCTTAAGATCGAGTTTTCGATACGCGTCGTGGGCGGTAACGATCGCGACGCAATCCGCGCCCTTCGTCGCGGCTTTCACGTCGCGCAAGACGGCGTAACCTCGCTCCGAGCGAGCGAACGGATCGTGGATCGCAATGTCGGCGCCGCGGCGCCGGAGCTCCTGGATCATCGTCTTCGCGGGCGAGTTCCGCGTGTCATCCGTATTCTCCCGGTACGAGAAGCCGAGGACCGCGATGCGAGCTCCCTTGATCTTCCGACCGGCGGCCGCGAGGGCCTCCTCGACGAGGCGCGCCATCCTCCGCGGCATGAAGTCATTCACTTCGCGAGCGGTCGGGATGAGTTCCGGTTTCGACTGGACCGCAGGGGACACGAGGAGCCACGAGTCCTTCGGAATGCAGTGGCCGCCGACGCCCGCGCCCGGGATGAGCATCATTCGATACGGGCACGTGTTGACGAGATCCCGCACGCGATAGGCGTCCACACCGAGCTCCTCGCTGATCAAGGCCACCTCGTTCGCGAAGGCGATCTGCACGTCCCAATACGCGTTCTCCGCGGTCTTCACGACCTCAGCGGTCGTCCAGTCCGTCGGGTGGATCTCGGCCTTCACGAAGCGCCCGTAGAACGCGAGGGCCTTCCGCGCCGAGACCGCGTCGTTCGCGCCGAGGACCCGCGGCAATTCCGTGAGATGATGGAGGAGCTTCCCCGTCGTGAGTCGCTCCGGGCAATGCACGAGATACAGATCTCGCCCCACCGTCCGCTTCGAGCCTCGCTCCAGCGCAGGTCGCACGACGCCCTCCATGGTCCCTGGTGCGAGCGTCGACTCGATCGAGACGAGTGCCCCTCGCTTCAGGATGGGGGCGATTTCGGCGAGGGCAGCTTTCAACGCCTTGTAGGATGGATCGTGCGTCGTGGGATCGATCGGGGTCTCCACGCAGACCGCGACGACATCCGCACCCGATGCCGCGGAGGCCTCGAGACTGGCCCGCAGATGACCCTTCGACACCTGTTCCTTCAGGAGCTCCGCGAGGCCGGGCTCCTGCCCCTGAAGCGGGCTTTCTCCCGCGTTGACGGCCTTCACCTTCTCTAGGTCAATGTCGACCCCAATGACGTCCGCTCCCGTCGCGGCGACGGTCGCCGCCAAAGGAAGGCCTACGTAGCCCAGGCCAATGACCGCGACTCTCACGGAGCGCTCGGAAGGGACCGCCGCGCATAAAGGTTTCAATCCGAAGCGCAAGTTAGAGAACCGGGACCGGGGCCGTTGTTATCCGCGTGAAGTCGAACGCGACGATCATGGAATTGCGGGACCGTCCGAAAGAACGCGCTCGCCCTCGCTCATCCTCTCCAGGAGGCGAGCAGGGTCGTTTGGCACAATATCATTATATGCGGTGCGTCCGCTCTCACAGTCCGTGAAGATCGCGAGCGTCGTCGGCGCACGCCCGCAGTTCATCAAGGCCGCGCCGGTGAGCCGGGAGATCCGCCAGCATCACGAGGAGATTCTCGTCCATACGGGCCAGCATTATGACGAGAACATGTCCGACGTGTTCTTCGAGGTCCTCGACATGCCGCGACCGGACTACAACCTCGGCGTCGGAAGCGCCAGTCACTCCCGCCAGACGGCGGAGATGATGCACGGTCTCGAGGACGTCTTCGAGCGGGAGAAGCCCGATCTCGTCCTGGTGTACGGCGACACGAACTCGACGCTCGCCGGTGCGCTCGTCGCGTCGAAGATGGGGCGGCCGCTCGGACACGTCGAAGCCGGTCTCCGGTCGTTCAATCGGTCGATGCCCGAGGAGATCAATCGGGTCGTCTCGGACCACCTCTCGGCGCTCCTGTTCTGTCCCACGCAGACCGCCGTCGAGAACCTCGCGAAGGAGGGCATCGGCCGCGGCGTGCACCTGGTCGGGGACGTGATGTACGATGTCGCGCTGCAGAGCGCCCAGGCGGCCCGCTCGCGCGACATCCTCCAACGCTTCGGGGTACAGAAAGGCGAGTACATCCTCGTGACGCTGCATCGGCCCGCCAGTGTGGACGACCGCGCGACCCTCGAGGGCATCGTCGACGCGTTGCTCCGATCCGGCCGGACCGTCGTGTTCCCGATCCACCCGCGCACGCGGAAGAACCTGGAGGCGTTCGGCCTGTGGGAGCCGCTGCGGGCGAAGGTGAAAGCGATTGAGCCCGTCGACTACCTGGATTTCATCGCGCTCCTGATGGGCGCCTCGAAGGTCGTCACGGACAGCGGCGGCGTGCAGAAGGAGGCGTATTTCTTTGGCGTCCCGTGCATCACCCTGCGCGACGAGACGGAGTGGATCGAGACCGTCGAGGACGGCTGGAACGCCCTCGTGGGGACGGACACGGCCGACATCCTCGATGCGATCGAGAAGTTCAATCCGTCCGGCACGAAGTCGAAGTCGTTCGGGGACGGCCACGCCGCGGAGAAGATCGCCCTGATCCTCGACAAGTTCGTGTGACCCGCGGCTGTTAAGATGGCGTCCGAGATGAGAGGGCCGTGCAGCCGGTCTCCGTCGCGGCGATTGGGGTCATCGTCCTCGCCACGGCGTACGGGTTCGTCCGGAAGGCGCCTCTCTCCCTGATCTACGCCGTCGCGATTCTCGCGGTGTTCGCCCTCCAGGTTTCGTCGTCCGCTCTAGGGTTCGTCCGCCTCTCACCCGTCACCTTCGAACTCGGACTGTTCGCCGCACCCGGACTGCCACCCGCGCCGTGGTCCTGGATCACGTTCGAGTTCGTGCACGCGTCGGAGACGCACATCTTCCTGAACCTCCTCGGACTCATCTTGATCTCGCCGACGCTCGAGGAGCGAATCGGGAGCGCGCGGTGGGCCATCTTGTTCTTCGTCGGAGGGGCGGCGGGAGCGCTCGTGTTCCTGCTCGTTCATTTCGGTGACGCGATCCTGCTCGTCGGAGCCTCCGCGGGAATCTTCGCGGTCTTCGGCGCGTACGGGCGGCTCTACCCCCGAGACCGGATCGCCCTGTTCTTGCCGATCCCGGGGATCCCGACGTTGCCGGTGGTCGAGGTCGTCGTGATCTTCCTCGTCCTGGAAACCCTCCTCGGACTCCTGGGGCCGCTCGGAATCGCCTGGGAGGCCCACGTGGGCTCGCTCATCTTCGGGTTCGCGGCCTCGCCCGTGTTCATGCGCCTCCCCTTGCGGGGCGGTCGCGGTCGTCTCATCCCGGTCAAAGGAATCCAGGACCTCGCCACGACTTCCGAACTGCAGCGCATCCTGAAGGAGGCGGAGGAGGCGGACCTGCCGGAGACGCGGGAAGCCTGGATCGAGTCGTTCGTCCGAGCGGCTCGATGTCCCCGATGCGCCGGCCCTCTGCGACGGCGATTCGGGCGCATCGTCAGCGACTGCGGATGGCATCGGCGTCTCTAGGCGCCGCAAATCCTTTTCCCCATCCCTGCGTTCGACACGACGATGGCCGCTCCGAGCGCCCTCGTCCTGAAGTGCGAAGCGTGCGGGGCGGAGGCTCCTCACCGCGTGCTCCGCGGCAAGATCGGAGGCAAGGACGAAATCGTCTTCGAAGGGACCGTGAAATGTCCGAACTGCGGCCGCGTGTCCACGATCGTCACCCGGGAGCCGAAGCCGATCCAGATCCCGCTCATCGTGTCGTGGCTCGACAAGTCGGAGCGCACGTCCCTGGAGTTCTCGCCGGACGAGAACGTCGCGGTGGGAGAGGCGCTTGACCTCGGAGACTCACGAATCGAGGTCACCGCGGTGGAGGCCCAAGGACGCCGCGTCGCGGCCGCGCGGGCGAAGGATGTGGCCACCGTCTGGGCGAAACGGGTCGACCGGGTCCGGGTCAAGTTCTCCGTCAACAAGGGAAACCGGACCGTGCCGCACGAGGTCCTCGCCGCGCCGGACGAGGAATTCGAGATCGGGGAAATCGTGGATCTCGGAAGGGACCGCGCGGTGGTCCACCACATCCGCACCCGGCAACGAACCGTCCGGCAGGGCCGGGTCCGCGCGGACGACATCGTCCGCATGTACGGGCGCATCGTGCGGGAGCGGTTTTCCCGGTGATTGACGGGACGCGGTGGCCTTGGCGAGGCAAAGCGTTATCGTCGCCCGAGGGATGGTCACTCCCGCAATGATCACGCTTCTCGGCGTGGGCCATGTCTTCGACATCGGGGCGGCGATCCGAGCGGAGGTCTTGGCCCGCCGACCGAAGGTCGTCGCCCTGGAGCTCGATCCGATCCGGTATCAGGCGATCATGAGCCGCGAGCCGAGGCGGCGAGGCTGGTCCGTCCTCGGGTTGCTGGCGCAGTTCCAGGTCCGGATCGCGGACCAGTATGGGGTTCAAGTCGGCGACGAAATGGTCGCCGCCGCACGGGCCGCGCAGGAAGTCGGGAGCGAGGTCGTCCTCATCGACGAAGACTCGCGGGTGGTCCTCCGACGCGTGTGGGGAGAGATGTCCTTCCGAGAGCGTATCCGGCTCCTGACATCCGCGCTGGGAGCCTTTTTTACCCGCAAGGAGAAGGTCGAAGCGGAACTCCAGCGCTTCTACCGGGACGAACAGAGTTTCCTGAGCGAGTTTGCAGCGGAGCTCCCGACCGCAAAGCGTATCTTGATCGACGAGCGGGACGTGGCGATGGCCCGAACGCTACATCAGGTCGCGGAATCCCGCGGCGATGTGGTGGCGGTCGTCGGGGAAGGTCATGTCGAGGGCTTGCTTCGCCACCTGGCCGGCGTGCCGATTGAGGTCGTCCACCTGGAGCAACTCCGGTCGGCGCCGGCGGGACCGAACGCAAGCGTGAATGTTTCCGTTCACCTTTGACGCCGCGGCCGCCGTGGGATCCACCGAGGGACGGATTCACGGTAGGCAAGGTACTCCGCGCCGAACCGCGATTCGAGGGAGCGTTCCTCGTATCGAACGATCAGGTTCGCGGGAATTCCGAGGAGGAACACGATCAAGACCGCTCCCGGGGACCCGACGACCACGGCCAGTCCGAGAACCGCGAGGAAGTGAGACCCCGCGATCGGATTTCGAGTCCACGCATACGGCCCCGAAACGACGAGTCGGCTCGGCGGCAGTCTCGGGTTCGGGGTGCCGCGGGCTCCCGCGAAGAGCGAGAAGCACCAGGCGAGGCCCGCGAATCCAACGAACAGAAACGCGAAGCCCGCAAGACGGAGAGCTACCGGAAATGTAGGGAGGCCGAGTCCACGGTCGATCGTCAGACCTGCGAGAGGCACGCCCAGGTAGAGCGCCAGGAACACGAGCGAGATCTCCGCCCAGGCCACGATTCGGCGGTCCATCGGGCTGCGGACAGGGGTTCTTGTATTTCGGATTTGGCTTGTAGTGTGTCGACTCCGGCGCCGCAGACCCGCCGCGAATCCTTAAGGGCGGGACTCGGATGGCAGCAGGCTGTGGCGGTCCCAGATCGCGCGAAGGAAGCGACGACCCAGTTCCTCAAAGCCCAGTTCCACCGATATTACGATGCATCCAAACCGACGGTTCCAGACCGTTTCGGGCGGCGCGAGTTCGGCTTCATGTTCTGGACCGCCGGGATCGTTCAACGGCACCTCGGATTCTCGCGGGAGGAGGAGCTCCGATCGTTCCTGTCGAGCCGGGTCCCGGCGCACGTGTACTACTCGAGCGCGTACTACGAGACTCCGAACGCGCCGACGATGGAGGAGAAGGGTTGGCTCGGCGCAGACCTGATCTTTGACCTCGACGCAGACCACCTCCCGAACGCCGCGAAGATGTCCTATCCGGAGATGCTCGAGGCGATCCGTCTCAAGATCCTGCATTTGTACGACGACTTTCTCGGGGCCGATTTCGGCTTTGAGGAAAAGGCGATGCGAATCGTGTTCTCTGGCGGCCGCGGCTATCACATTCACGTCTTCGACGAACGCGTTTGGCCCCTCGGTTCGCACGAGCGCCGCGAGATCGTGGACTGGATTACGGGAAAAGGCCTCGACGTCGGCGCGGTCTTCCGCGAATCGGCATTCGACAAGAAGGAGTTCCAGGGACACACCCGCGTCAAGAAGCGATTCGTCGCCCCGGCACAGGATGAACCCGGATGGCGAGGCAAGATCATGCGCGGAATCATTGCCTTCGCCGCGAAGCTGGAGTCCATGCAACCGGGCGAGGCAATCAAGTTCTTGACTTCGTTCGAGCACGTGAGCGACGCCGACGCGCAGGATCTGTACGAGAACCTGTTCAAGCCGCGCGGCACGAAGCGCGTGATCCGCGGCGTGGACCGCCTTCGAGAGGGCCAGCTCGAATCCCTTTCCGATCGGAGTCGCGACCTGCTGATTCGGCTCGTGCAAGACCTCCAGCCGGTGCGCTTCGAGGAACTCGGGGGCGTTTCTCTCGAGGGAATCGTGCAACGCGCCGAGACCGACGAGCCGGTGACGTCCGATATCAAGCGCCTAATCCGCATGCCCTCCTCGTTGCACGGCAAGACGGGACTCCAGGTCGTCCCGATGTCGCGCGACGAGATCGACGAGTTCCGACCTCTTCGCGATGCCGTCCCAAAGGCGTGGACGGACGATTCGGTGCGCATGAATCTCAAGAATAAAATCAGTATGGAGATTCGGGGCGAAGCGTTTAATTTGGCTCCTGGAGTAAACGACGTTCCGCAGTACCTGGCCATCTTCCTCGCGGCCAGGGGACTCGCAACCGTTGTGCCAGAGGCTTAGTCGCCAATGTCGGGGTACCAGGATCGACTCCAGGGAACGGACCGTCTCCTCCGAATCCGCCGCATCCGCAAGGCGGTCTTCGCAGGCCTCCTCGCACTCACAATCGTGCTGATCTTCGCGCGCTTGGAGGGGGAGGGCGCGAGCCTGAAGCCGCTCTTCCTCCCGGTCAACGGGATCCTCGAGGTCGCGCTCATCATGGGTCTGACGGCCTCGATCGTCGGCCTGTTCCTCCGGAACCTCGAGCTCCGCAATGTCTTGCGCGACAATCAGCGCTTCCTGATGGCCAAGTCCTCGATGACGCGGGCGATCCGCACCGCGGCGTTCGCGATCGGCCTCGCCGTCGCGCTTCTCCTCGCGATCACGCCCTCCCTGGCGGCCACGCTGCTCTCCGACCCGCCTCAAGTCGTGTGGCTCCCGCCCAGCGCCTCCGAGGTGGTCACGTTCACGAGTCCCGATCCGCTCGGCCTGACCTTCGTCACCTATGCCGCGGTCGGCGTGACGAGCGGCTCCGTGTCCGTCATGGTGAAGCGAGACAACGTGACCGTAGCTGCACCGCAGACCCTCACGTCGACACAGCGAGCCGTCCTGGATATCGAACCTTCGATGTGGGCCGACCATGCGACCTGGTCCCTCGTGTTTCGGAACACCCAGAACGCATCGACGTTCCTGACGTTCGTCCTGCAGAAGGGCATCGTCCCGACGCTCTTCTCCACCGTCCCATTCCTCGTGTTCCTTTACGGCGCAGTCCAGATCGGCTGGTGGGTCGTCCTCCGACCGATCCGCGAGCGCACGAAGGTGACGAGCCTTCGATCCGCGGCAGAGATCGATTCCGGCGAGCGGTTGTACGATCCGTCGGCCCCGATCCCGGATGCGCCGATTGTCGCTCGCGCGGACCGGATGACTTCGAGCTTCGTCGATCCACCTCCACCGAGTCCATCGGCGCCTCCCCCGCCCCCGAGGCCCGCTCCGGTGGTGCGGACCCCGAAAGCGGAGCCGCCGAGGCCGGGTCCCCACGCGCCCGCGCGCGAACCCGAGACCGCCGACGGTTTGGTTCGGAAAGCGGAGGCACTCGTCGCGACGGGCACCTACGAGGCCGCCTTGACCGGGTTCGAGGAAGCGCTGCGGCTGGACCCGGACTATGTCCCCGCGCTCCGAGGCAAGGCCACGTGCGAGGAGCGACTCAATCAGCGGTCCGAGGCGCTGGAGACGCACCGGCGGATCCTCGCGAACGACCGGAGGAACGTCGACTCGCTCCGCGCGATCGCCCGGCTGCAGATGGCGGACCGCCGCTGGCGGGAATGTCTCGAGGCCGTGGTGGACCTCCTCCGCGTCCGACCGAACGACGCCGCGGCCCTCGAGATAGAGGGAGACGCCCTCTCAAACCTTGGCCGGCGGCCCGAGGCCCTGGCCGCGTACGAGGCCGCCGCGGCGGTCGACCCGACCGACGAAAACCTACGGCAGAAGATCGAGGAGGTCCGCGTGGACGTGCCCGGCCTCCTGAGCCGCGCGTTGATCGCGAGCGCGAGCGGGAATTACGCCAAAGCGTTGAGCCTCTTTGACGAGATCCTCGAGGTCGAACCGAGCAACGTGAATGCGCTGATTGGCAAGGCCGTTGCCTATCGGCGGAGGGGGAATTCCCCGCGGGAACATCCTCCTCGAGCAAGGCGAGGCGGAGGCCGCCCTCGAATCGTTCGAACGGCTCACGCAGCTCTATCCCAACGACGAGGAAGCGTGGACCGCCCAGGGGGACGTCCTCCTGAGAATCGGGCGCGACGACGAGGCGCAGCGCGCGTTCACGCAGGCGCTCACGCTGAGCCCCGGAGACGAAGGGATCCAACGACGGCTCCTCGAGCTCGAGGCGGCGAAGGTCGACGGCTCGGGGATCCTCCAAGAGCTCACCTCCGTGAAAGGGATCGGCCGGGCGCGAGCCAAGGCATTGATCGACGCGGGCTTCAAGAATCCGGAGGACTTCGCGAAGGCGACCCCGAAGTCCCTCATGGCGGTGAAGGGCGTCACACGCAAGGTTGCCGAAGAATTGCTGGCGCATTTCCGCGAGACGATGGCGCAAGTCCGGTGACCCGAGCAAGTTCTTAAGTAGCGCGGTCCCTTGCACGCCGTCCCATGAAGGCATTTCGGATTAGCGGTCGCTTCCGCATGGGCCGCCGATGGCAGGCTTTCTCCAAGGAGCTGGCGGCTTCCGACGAGGCGGCGGCCCGCGAGAAGCTCCTCGGGTGCCCCGCAAGTACGTCGCCATCGCACAGGTCGCCGAAGTGCCCACGGACCAGGTCGAAGATCACGCCGTCCGATACGCGTTGGAGGCCCGCGCGTGAGCGCCGGGGAGACCGAACTCCGGCGGGGAATCGCGGTCCTCGATCAGTACCGGGCGCAGATCGAAACGCTGGCGCAGCAGCAAGAGATCATCCGCATCTCCCTCGAGGAGCACATGCGGGCCCGCGAGACCCTCGTGCGGTATCGGGAAGCGGGGAAAGCCGCGGAAGTCCTCGTGCCAATCGGCGCGAATTCGTTCCTCGTCGCCCAGTCGAAGGATGTCGACAAGGCGTTCGTCTCGATCGGCTCCGACCTCCTGGCCTACGATGACATGGACCGACAAGTCGAACGGCTCGACGCCCGAATCAAATCGATCACCGAGGCGGCCAACGCGATCGGGCAGCGCCTCGGGGATCTGCAGCGGCGGGCGGAGGCCCACGGCGCCGCCGTCCAAGACCTGTACGACCGGCTGCAAGGACCGGGCACACCGGGCGAGCGGAGCTAGATGTTCAAGTCTCTCCGAGAGCGGCTCTCCGGCTGGAAACAGAAGGCCGAAGCCGAGGTGACGTCCGAGTCGATTGGCGACTCCGGCCGCAAGATCAAGGAAGACAAGCTCGAGGAGATCCTGTACGACCTCGAGATCGCCCTCCTCGAGTCGGACGTGGCGTTCCCGGTCGCCAAGGAGATCGTGGACCGCCTCGCGGAGGACCTCCGGGGGAAGCGGATCTCGCGGGAGGTGAGCCTCGAACAGGACCGGCAAGACCACGACGATCGCCAAGCTCGCGTACCACATCATGAAGAAAGGCTACACGTGCGTCGTCGCCGCGGCGGATACGTTCCGGGCGGGGGCGATCGAGCAACTCGAGAAACACGCCGAGGCGGTCGGCTTCAAGCTAATCAAGCACAACGCAGGGGCCGATCCCGCGGCGGTCGCATTCGATGCGGTCGAACATGCGCGGGCGCGCGGCCGGGACGTCGTCCTGATCGACACCGCGGGCCGGATGCAGACGAACCAGAACCTGATGGACCAGATGAAGAAGATCAAGCGCGTCGCGAAACCGAACCTGATCCTGTACATCGGCGACGCCCTCGCGGGCAACGATGCGATCGAACAGGCGAAGCAATTTCACGAGGCCGTCGGCCTGGACGGGATCGTGCTCACGAAGATCGACGCGGACGCGAAGGGCGGTGCGGCGCTGTCGATGGCGAAGACGATCGGGAAACCGGTCGTGTTCGTCAACCTCGGACAGACGTACAAGGACATCCGCCGCTTCGATGCGAAGTGGATGGTCGACCGGCTCCTCGCGGAGGCCTAGCGTGAGTTTCCGCGAACTCCTCGAGAAGGGGCAGATCGCGGAGTTCCCGGCGGTGCAGCTCGCCCTCGGCGCGATCAAGGGCCGCGTCGATCGGTTGACGGTGGCGTCGATCGGCACGGGCGGGTCGAAGGAGGAATATCCGCTCGTCGAGATCCAAGGCACGGCGACGTCGTATCAGGTGAAGGTCCTGGAGGATTCGCCGGAATATCTGGACTGGCTGAACTCCGCCCTGCTCTGTGCGGGCTTCGTCGAGCCGATCGGACTCACGGCGATCGCGCGGCGCCTCGCCGAGTACGAGGACATCATCCTCGGGGTCGACACGAACATCCTGTACGCCTCGATCCTCGGGGAGCACCTCCTCGACGAATTCCACCGGATCCACATGCGACCGTACAAGGAGAGCGTGAACTGGATCCTCCTGGTCATCCCCGGCGTCGTGATGAAGGAGCTCGAGAACGCCGCGAACATGAAGAAGGGCAACCGGCTCTCCCACGCCGGCCGCCGCGGCTATCGGGCGCTCCAGGAGATCACGACCCTGAAAGGGACGGAAGGCTACCAGGGCCTCAGCGTCCTCGTCGTCGGCCCGACGAACCCGGAGCAGCTCCACCTGTCGCCGGATGGCCTGACGATCGTGAACGCGGACTCGATGATCCGCGACCAGTTCAAGGCGTTCCTGCGCGGCATCGATTTCCGCAAGGGGGTGTTCTTCCTGACGATGGACAAGACGAACGCGTCGCTCGCCGCCGCGGAAGGGCTCACCGCGTTGCGGATCCAATACCCGCGACGGCTCCGGAAGGGAGACGAACTCGCGATGCCGAAGGAGGAGTCGGTCCTCTTGGCGCGCCTCGTGTACGAGCTCGCGATCGAGTTCGGCACCGTCCGGGTGACGTGGGACGACCACGGGCCGCACCATCTCGACCTCGAGGGCGCCTGGACCTGGAAATCGATGGAACACTGGGAGGCGTGGCAACTCATGGTCTCGGACCTCGATCCCGGGATCCACAAGGCCTTGAACCGGTACGTGGACGGCAGCTTCGACCCACGCCGCTTCGTGAAGGAGTGGCAGAAGCTCGCGGAGATCTTGGCCGAGTGATCAGGGCAGCCGCGGGACCCAACCGACCCGCTTCCGTGCGAGCCACATCAGATTCCCGGTCGCGTCGCTCACGCTTCGGATCTTTTTGTCCCCGACCCGAACTCGGTATGCAATCGGGATCTCGAGGAACCGGAATCCGGCGCGGATCACCTCGACCTTGAGTTCCTCGGAGAATGCCATGCCGTCGTGGACCAACCGCAGTCGGGGCAAAATCGACCGACGGAACGACCACATGCCGGATTGGGAGTCGCGGACCCCCGTATCATACAGGCTCCGGAAGGCGATGTTGAGGATCTCGTTGCCCACGCGGTGCATGCCCGTCATCGCGCCGTCGGGGAGGCCGGAGAGGCGGTCTCCAGACACGAAGTCCGCACGGTCTTCCGCGAGCGCCGCCAGGAAGGCGGGGAACCGGGATGCGGGGTACGTCAGATCGGCGTCGAGCGTCGCCACGAAGGTGCCGGTCGCAGCCGCGAAACCGGTCTTGTAGGCACGACCGTAGCCCCGCTGCGGTTCGGGTACGACCCGAGCCCCTTTCGCGATCGCGATGTCCCTCGTCCGGTCTCGCGAATCCGTGTCGACGATCAGAATTTCGAGGTCCCAGTCCACGAGCGCGCTCCGCACTTCGTCGATCACGGCGCCGATCGAGGCCTCCTCGTTCATCGTCGGGATGACGACGGAGACCTCGGGCATTGGCGCGCGCCATGCTGGGTACGTCGCATAAGGGTTTCGCGCTCAGCCGGGCAACGGCTCCCCGAAGAACTTGTATCCGACGTATCCGAGGAGAGCACCGCTCAGTCGCAGGAGAGACCAGAAGCTCGTCCGTTGCCGAAGCATCTCCTCCGGACGGTAGCGGCTCCAGAGCACCCCGTGCTTCAACGTGAGTTGCTTCCGCCCGGCTCCGTTCCAGAAGGCCTGCCGGAGGAAATCGAACATGGAGGCGCGCGTGCGGTGGTAGACGATTGCGTCCGCTCGGAACGTAATCGCGTGACCGGCCCGGACCGCACGCATGTTCAGGTCGACATCCTCTGCCGTGATGAACCATTCATCGAACCCGCCGATCTCGTCGAGCACGGACTTGCGATACGCCAAGTTCGACGACGGGTAGGTGACATCCGTGCCCTTCACGATGAGTTCGACGCGCTCGAGTTCCTCGAAAGGGCGGTACCCGATTTGGATCGTCCGGCCGGCGACGATGCTCGTGTGCATGAGGCCGGGTCGGATCTCCTTCAGCCAGAACGGATTCGCGATGGCATCGCCGTCGACAAAGGCGACGACGTCGCCCTTCGCCTTCCGAATCCCGAAGTTCCGGCCGGCCCCGCGGGTCCCTCCAAAGATGTACAGGTGGACGAAGTCGTATCGCTGCTCGTATCGCCGCACGATGTCGCGGGTCGCGTCCTCGCTGTCCGAATCGATGACGATCACCTCGAAGGGCGGCTCCTGCACCAAGAGGCTGTCCAGCAACGCGGCAATATTCCGAGCTTCATTGCGGACCGTCACGATGACGCTGACGAACAACGCGGCTCGTAACCGAGCCGCGGTAATGATGGTTTCGACATCGCGCGCTCTGGAAGGCTATCTTTATTATCGGCCCTCGATTACTCGCGAGTCTCTTCCTATGGGCCGCATCGTCACGATCGTCGGGACCCGTCCGGAAATCATCAAGATGGCCCCGGTGGTCAAGGCGCTCGACCGCCTCGAACACGAGCACGTCCTCGTGCACTCCGGGCAACATTATGATCTGGTGATGGACCGCATTTTCTTCCGCGACATGCAACTCCGGGAGCCGGACCACCGGTTTGAGCTGAAGGAGCAGCCACCCTACCTGCAGGTCGCGACGACAATGCGCGACGTCGCCGAGGTCGCGGGGAACTCGGATCTTGTAATCGTCCACGGGGACACGAACACGACCCTCGCGGGTGCGCTGCTCGCGAACAAGCTCGGACGGCCGCTCGCACACGTCGAGGCCGGCATCCGGTCGTTCGACAAGGCGATGCCCGAAGAAATGAACCGGATCGTCGCCGACCAGTTGTCGCGTATCCTCTTCGCTCCCACGGAACTGTCGAAGGCGAACCTGGCCCGGGAAAACGTGACGGGCGGAGTACACGTCGTCGGGAACAGCGTGATCGACGCGCTCACGCAGAACGTCGCGGTTGCCGAGGAACGGTCCGACGTCCTCGAGCGACTCAAGCTCACGCCCCGTCGCTACCTTCTGCTGACGTTCCACCGAGCGGAGAACGTGGACGACAAGGCACGCCTCGCGGAGGCGCTCGATGCGTTCGCGTCCGTCGGAAGCGAGACCGGTCTCCCGATTATCTTCCCCATCCATCCGCGCACGGTGAAAGCGCTGCGCGCGCACAGTCTCGAGCGCCGGGCCTCAGACATTCAATCCCTTCGCCGGATCGAGCCGACCGGCTACCTCGACCTGCTCGTCCTCGAGAAGAACGCGGCCCTCGTCCTCACGGATTCGGGCGGTCTCCAGGAGGAGAGCTGTTTCTTCCGGGTGCCCTGCGTGACCCTTCGCGAGAATACGGAGCGTCCGGAGACGTTGGACATCGGGGCGAACGTCCTCGCGGGCACGGACCCGCCGCGGGTTACGAAAGCGGCGCGTTCCCAACTCGATGCGAAGAAGGACTGGCCGAATCCCTACGGGGACGGGACGACCGGGACCCGGATCGCCACGATCGTGAACGAATTCCTCGGGTGAGCGCGCGATGCGAATCCTCATGCTCGTCTCGAACGACGTGGTGCACGACTCTCGCATCCTCAAGGAGGCGAAGGCCCTCCGCGCCGCCGGCCACACGGTCGCCTTCATCGGCTGGGACCGATCGGGCGGCGAGCCCGCACGCACGATGTGGGATGGATTCGACATCTACCTCGTGAAGACAGAGGGGCTGATGCGGCTCCTGGGCAAGGACCTGTTCCGCAATCCGCTGTGGTGGCGCCGCGCGGTCTCAATCGCCCGGCACCTCGCGTTCGACGTCGTCCACTGTCACGACCTCGACACCCTTCCAATCGGAATCCGACTCAAGGAGATCGCGGGAACGCCGATCGTGTACGACGCCCATGAGGTCTTTGGATACATGATCGAGACGGACGTGCCGCGCCCCGTCGTCGACTATGTGTTTCGGATGGAACGGCGACTCGCGCCCCAGGCGGACATGGTCATCGCCGTGAACGAGGCGGTCAAGGAATACATCGACCGGGTGTCGGGTCACGACTCGATCGTCGTCCGGAACAGCCACGAACTCACGCTCGACGCCTACCGTCCGCCTCCGGGGCCGCCCTTCACCGTGATTTACTTGGGCACCCTCCACATCAGCCGTTTCATCCTGCAGGCGATCGAGGTGGTCGGCGAGATGCCCGACGTGCGGCTCGTGCTCGGAGGGAGCAAGAAGCTCACGCCGATCGTGCGGGAGCGGTGTGCCCGCCACTCGAATACACCCTTCCTGGGGGTCGTCCCGAACGAACGGGTCCTTCCGATGACCCTCGACTCCCATACGGTCCTCGCCATGCTGGATCCCGCGCACCGCATCTCGAAGGTCGGTATCTCGAACAAGATGTTCGAGGCGATGGTGACGGGTCGACCGTGCATCGTGACGGAAGGCCTCCTCATGGCAGAGATCGTGGAACGGGAGGACTGTGGCCTCATGGTCCCGTATACGAACGCGGGGTTCCGAGGGGCAATCGAGCGCCTCAGGGATGATCCCTCCTTGGCGGAGCGGCTTGGGCGGAACGGCTTGGAGGCCGCAAAGCGGGAATATAACTGGGGCGCCGAGCAGACGCGACTCGTCCGCGCGTACGAGGGGCTCACGGGGCGGTCGTGAGATGTGCGGAATCTGCGGCGTCTACGATCCGCGTGGGGGAATCGACGTGGATCTGGTCCGCAAGATGAACGACGTCCTGCGTCACCGCGGGCCCGATGCGGATGCGGTGAAGGAATTCGATCACTGTGTCCTCGCCTACAAGCGACTCAGCATCATCGATCTGGACACGGGCTTCCAACCGATGACCGACGAGGCCGGGAAGGCCTGGATCGTCTACAACGGGGAAATTTACAACTACAAGACACTCCGGGACGGCCTCCAAGCCCGCGGTCACACGCTCACGACGAAGAGTGACACGGAAGCGATCGTCCACTTATTCGAGGAGAAGGGGCCCGATGCGGTACATGAGCTCAACGGAATGTTCGCCTTTGCGATCTGGGACGAGGGCCGGCAGCGCCTCGTTCTCGTCCGGGATCGCCTTGGAATCAAACCGCTCTACTATCGCGTGGACGCAGGACGCATCGCGTTCGCGTCGGAAATCAAAGGCCTCCTCGTGGACCCGACGGTGACAAGGAAACTGGACCACCGGGCCTTGGCAGACTACTTGACCTTCCAGAACGTGTTCGGCGACAAGACGTTTTTCGAGGGAATCCATCTCCTTCCGCCGGGGCACCTCCTCATCGCAGAGGACGGCCGAATCGAAGTCCGCGAGTACTGGGATCTGCATTTCGAACAGCAAGCCATGGAAGAGGCGGAGGCGGTGCGCCGTTTCGGCTCCCTCCTCGATGAAAGCGTCGAGATGCAACTGATGAGCGATGTGCCGCTCGGGAGCCATCTGAGCGGTGGAATCGACTCCGGTACGGTCGTCATGACCGCCGTGAAGAAGCTCGCAGAGAGGCTGAAGACGTTCAGCGTATATTTCGAAGAACCCGATTGCGATGAGAGCGGGTATATCGAGGAGGTCTCGCTCCTCGCCGACACTATCCACTATGACATGCTCCTCGATCCGAAGGAATTCGCAGAGATCTTACCGAAGATTGCCTACGCCCTCGACGAGCCACGGGTTGGTCCGAGTGTCATACCGCAATGGTACGTCGCAAGAATCGCGGCGCGGGAGGTCAAGGTCGTCCTCACAGGTCATGGTGGTGACGAGCTATTCGCTGGCTACCCAAGCTACATCATCCCCTACCTCGTGGATGTCTGGCGCAGACGCGACTGGTCGGAAATCCGTTCCGCGCTGTCAAGCCTCCGCTCGAGGATCCAAACGGATGGCTGGAAGCGCGTCGTGGCACTGCCTATCTATGGCCTCCTGTGGTCTCAAGATTTGCGCCGGTATGGACGCGAAGCAATTTTCCGGGAACACGAGCTGGATCGCCTCCTAACGGATTCCGCGAAAGCCTCGACGTCAAGGTGCGATCCACGCGAAGAGCTGAATCACATTCTGGGTCGCGCGACGGGAGCCTCCGCCCTCGATCGCGCGCTCTATTTGGACATCAAGACGTACCTTCCCTCCCTGCTGATTGTTGAGGATCGAGTATCCATGGCCCATTCCTTGGAGGACCGCGTTCCCATCCTCGACCATCGAATTGCGGAACTTTCCGCGCGAATTCCCGCCCGGCTCAAGATTAGGGACCTCGAACTGAAACAAATCCCGCGGCGCAATGCGGAAGGGCTTCTGCCTCGTAACATTGTAGGGAAGAGAAAAGTCGGCTTCCTCGTGCCGCTCGCGTCCTGGCTACGGGGACCTTTGAGGAGCTTCGTCGAGGAACTGCTTCTCGCGGAGCGGGCCCTCTCCCGCGGGCTCTTCGACGCCCTCGTCGTCGAGCGGCTCGTCCGCGAGCACATGGCTGGGAGCCGGGACCATTCCGCGAAGCTGTGGTGCCTCCTCAACATCGAGCTGTGGCATCGGATCTGGATCGACGGGGACCTCCGACCCGGAAGCGAACGGCGTGGCCAGCCATGACTCGCGTCGCCCTGATTGCGAGGGAGGAAGCGAGCTTCATCCGAACGGACCGGGCGCTCCTTGCCGATCGGTTCTCCCTCCGGTTCGTCCGGTGGCGGGGGAAGAGGAGCATCCCGCGCCTTGCCTGGGCGATCGCCCGTTCCGACGTTGCGTTCTCGTGGTTCGCGGAAGACCACGCGTACGGCGCTTGCCGCCTCGCCCGGCTCCTGCGCAGGAAGAGCATCGTCTTCGTCGGGGGCGGAGACGCCGCGAAGCGCCCGGACCTCGGCTACGGAATCTATCTGGACCCCACGCGGGCAGAGAGGAGCCGGTACGCGGTCATGCACTCCGACCTGGTCCTCGTCGTCGACGAATACCTCCGCAAGGAACTCCGCCAGAACGGGAAGATCGATCGGCCGGACATCCTCACTGTCCCGCTCGGCATCGACACGGTCCGCTACAGGTCGGGCGATGGGGCGCGGACCACCGTGCTCACGGTGGGCATGGTCGACGAGGTGAACGTCCGGCGCAAGGGACTCGACGTGTTCGTCGAAGTCGCGCGCCGTATGCCCGATCTACCCTTCGTCCTCATCGGAGGGCGACAGAACGCGGCCACGGAACGCCTGCGGCTCCTCGCGCCGACGAACCTGATGATCGTAGGCCGCGTGAGCGACGACGATCTCCTGAGACATTTCCAACGGGCGAGGGTCTACGCGCAGTTGTCGCGCTATGAGGCGTTCGGAAGCGCGCTAGCAGAGGCGATGGCCGCGGGCTGTGTGCCCGTCGGCACCCGTGTCGGAGGGATCCCCACGGTCCTCGGCGACACGGGCCCCTACGCCGCGGAAGGGAACCCGGAGTCCGCGGCTGCAGCGATCCGCCGAGCCTACGAAGAAGGCGATGGCCGGGCGGCGCGCGCCCGCATCGTGCGGGAGTTTTCCCGCGAGAAGCGCGCGAACGCCCTGATCGCATGCATCGAAGGGCTGGTGGACGCAAACGGCCGGTGATCTTCCGCTCATATCAACCGTCATCCCTGTGTTCAACCAGTACGAGTACACGAGGGCCTGTCTCCAGACGGTCTCCGGCCTGGCGTATCCGAACCGGGAGACGATCGTGGTTGATAATGCCTCCACGGATTCGACGCCCCTCCTCCTGCCGCGGGAATTCCCTTGGGTTCGAATCGAGCGCAACGAGGCGAATCTGGGCTTCGCTGGCGGATGCAACGTGGGGATCCGAGCGGCTCGAGGCACGTATGTGTTTCTCCTCAACAACGACACCCGAATCCTCGACACGGACCTCTTGGACGTTCTCCTGGAGACCCTAGAAAGCGATGATCGCATTGCGGCCGTCGGTCCCCGGATCGTCGACTACGATGACCCCGCGATTGTCACGTTCGACGGGGAGGAGGACGCGTACGGTCTCCTGCCGATCTCGGGCTCCGCCCTTCTCGTCCGCAGGCGGGCGCTCGAGGAGGTCGGCCTCTTCGACGAGTCCTTCTTTGCGTACTACGAGGACCGGGATCTCTTCGGCCGCTTGCGGACGGCCGGATGGACCCTGCGACACGTCCCGACCGTGCGCCTCGCACATCGAGGTTCCGCCACGAGCGTTCCACGGAGCCCTCTCTATCACTACTACCACAACCGGAACCTCCTCGTTCTCCTCCGACGGCACGCCCGGGCCCGGGATGTCCTCCTGAGAGCGTTTCCCAAGTGGGCCTGGACGAACGCCTGGTTCGTGAAGGCGAGCGTCGAGCGCCGGGACCGCGTGGTCCTCAGGGCCTGGTTTCGAGGGCTGAGGGATGGCCTTCGAGCCTCGATCGCGGACCAGCCTCGACATGGGCCTCCCCTCGGACCTTGACAGAGGATCCGAGTCCCGAGCCGTTCCATGCGAACAACGCCGAGGCCGATGCGCTCGGTGTGCCGCAGGCTGAACAGACCGGGATTCCTCTCATGAAGGCTCCAGGCCTCACGTCTGCGCCTAACCGACGAGCAGACTCTTCTGGCTGGACGCGGCGCCGAACGAGGAAGACCCTAGGCCGCGTCCACACGATATTTCCGGCAAACACTTCTCGTCCGCGAGAGGTCCCCGAGCAGCCACCTCAGAGTCACATCTTCCCAAGGACGAAGTTGAGGGTGTACTTCCTGTTCAGGAGGACCCGGTGCAGGAGCCCCTGGAGGGCTCGGGGGGCGTGGCGATCGATGTGCCAGGCGAGGATGCCCATCCAACCAAACTTCATCTCCACCACCTTGAACCGCGCGACGGAGTAATAGTTCAAGGGGTTCACCGGGGAAAAGTAGTCGAACGTGTGCTCCGTGAAGAAGCGTACGTGGGTCGGGTCCGCGAAGGCCCCTTCGTGGCGATAATACGGGACCGTGATTCGGAACGTGCCATCGGCCTCGAGGACTCGATGGACTTCCTCCATCACCCCGATCAGGTTGTGCAGATGTTCCAGAACATGATGGGCTTTCACTTCCGAGACGGAGGAGGCGGGGATCGGCCAGGGGATGGCCTCGAGTTCGTGGACGATGTCCACGGCGGGCAGTCTGTGCCGGTCCATTCCTACGTATCCCGGAGTCTTTGCGTTGCCGCATCCGATCTCGAGTTTCAGACTCTCAACTCCGGATACATCAACAGTTCAATGGCGCTCAGCCTGTACATGGTGCCCATCCCTAGCTTCCTCTTCAACCGAGTGCCGAGGAATCCGATCCTTCGGTTCACGGCCCACAGAGTCTGCGCCGCGACCTCCCCGACGCTCGCCCGGCGGACGGAATTGGCCACGCGGATGTGTTCGAAGAAGTGCCTCGCTTGATCCCGTTGGGTCGCCTGGCCCGGGTGCACTCGGTATCTCACCAGGGCAGAACAGATGTGGTGGGCTCGTGCCTCGGACTTCGAGAGCCTGACGAAGAAATCCTCGTCGCCGTGGATCCGGAAGGACTCATCGAAAGGACCTCGACCGCTGACCATCTTTAGAAGGAGGCTTCTCCGGAAGATCGAGGTATTCAGGCCGAACGCACCGAGGGCGGGGCGACCGCTGTCCGCTGCATCGACCCCGGGATTCGTCAGCAAACAGGGCATCCGGATCGCCTCCGTGGGGTCAGCAAAGGCGGAATAGTCTGTGCCGACCAGATCGAGATCCGGCCGGTCCGCGAGCGCCCGGTATCCCACCTCCAAGAACATGGGCTCGAGGAGGTCGTCGTCGGCTAGAAAATGAACCGTTTCCCCATCGGAGGCTTCGAACCCTGCGTTCCAGGCCTCGGACAGGTTGGAGTTCGGATTGTAGAGCACCCGAACTCGCTTGTCAGAACTCTCGATCCTGCGCGCCTCAGCGAGCGACTTCGCGTTCATTCCGTTGACGGAGATGATGTATTCGAAGTCCTGGAGCGTCTGGGCCCGAAGGCTGCCGTATGCCTCTTTCAGCATGTCCGGCCGGCTGCGGGTGGGAGTCACGACCGAAACGGGGCGCAACCGCGTCACCCCTTCAATGTCAGTCGACGCCTCGGCCGGTGAAGCATAGAGCGGTATGCGCATCAACCATCCATGAACATTGCTCACACCGACGGGTGTTCTACGGCCCAGGCCCCTCCCGAGACCAACGCCGCCCTACGCGAGAAGGCCAGGATCCCGCTCGCCACAGAACACTTTTCCAACACGATGGAATTCGCGGGCGTTCGCGCACATGTTCGCCAATCTCACCACGACGCTGTCATGTAGGTCTGAAGGCCGGGTCTTCGATCCGTGTTCGAGCGCGCTAGACGTCCGCCGTGAGGCCCACTCCGTGTGGATCCCCCCGGAAATACGCGGGGACGTCCGCGGCGACGTACGTTTCCCTCCTCCGAATACGGCATGCGTCTCCGGATGCTCCTCGGGGCGCAGGGCTTTTGTCAAGGCCCATGACGGCCCCGCTACGTTTTTATAACCATCACCGCCTTCCGCGTTCGCGTCTGACTCTCGTCGGACGCCAGAGAGATATAGATGGGATGGGTAGTGGCAGGTTCCCCCAGGGCTGACCTTCCCCCACACAGGTGAGTACCTTGTTTCTGAAAGAGATCCAGATGGAGAACTTCAAGTCGTTCGGGCGAAAGATCACGGTCCCGTTCCTCCAAGGGTACACGGCCATCACCGGCCCGAACGGCTCCGGCAAGAGCAACATCGCCGACGCGATCCTGTTCGTCCTCGGACCGAAGAGCTCGAAGGCGATCCGCGCCGGGAAGCTGACCGACCTCATCTGGAACGGCGGGAAGGACAAGAAAGGGGCCGACTCCTGTCAGGTCAGCCTGCTCTTCGACAACTCGGACCGCCAGATCCCGGTCGAGGCGGACGAGGTGAAGCTCACCCGGTACGTCGGCCTCAGCCCCTCCGTGGACGGCGGCTACAACTCCTACTTCTACATCAACGACCGAAAGTCCTCGCTGTCGGAGTTCGACTCCCTCCTCGCCCACGCCCGGATCTCCGCGGAAGGCTACAACCTGGTCCAGCAGGGGGACGTCCAGAAGATCGTCTCGATGTCCTCCATCGAACGCCGGCGGATCCTGGACAACATCGCGGGGATCACCAAATTCGACGACGACATCGCCCAGGCGGAAGGGAAGCGCCGGGAGACGGAGGAGAACCTCGAGCGCATCCGAATCATCCTGGATGAGATCGACAAGCAGATCAAACAGCTCGAGGCGGACCGCGACGGCGCCCTGAAGTACAAGGAATTGAACGGGCGCATGTCGACGGCGAAAGCCCAACTCGCGTACAAGAACCGCGAACTGATCGAACGGCAGATCGTCGGCACGAACGAACAGATTGCGAAACACGAGGCCGACAAGGCCAAGCTGGAAGCTCAGAAGGCCGAACTCCGGACGCTCTTCGACGCGGCGGTCGCGCGCCTGAACGAGCTCGAACAGGAGATGGCGGAGCGAGGCGGGGAAGAGGCGAAGCAGCTCAAGGAGAAGTTGGACGGCCTTCGGATCGAACGCGCCCGGGCCACGGACGGAATCGAGACCTCGAAGGAAGTCCTGAAGCAACTCCGCGTCGACGCCGGTGAGGCGAACCGGGAGCAAGCGAAGATCCAGAAGGAAACGGACGCACTCGCCCGAGAACGCGAAAAGGTCGACGCCCGCGTGGCCGAACTCGACGAACAGATCAAGGCCGCGGACAAGGACCTTCACGAAGTCGACGAGCTGGCCTCGAAGAGCGACGCGAAGGTCCTCGGCATCCAGAAGCAGATCATCGGCCTGAACAACGAGATCGACCAGGTGGAGGAGCGGGTCAAGGGGATCGTGCTCGAGGGGGACCGCACGAAAGAGGCGATGTCCCGCCTCGAGTCCGAGATCACGCAGATCGAGGAGTCCCGGAAGGCGTACCAGGTCGAGCACGACGACGCGGACTGGCAGCTGAAGGAGCTGCGGACGTCCACGAAGGAATCGGGCAAGAGCCTTCAGAAGCTCCAGCAGGAATTTCTTGAGAAGCGGGCCGAAGAAGCGAAGCTGGCGAAGGAGCAGGCGGAACTTCAGACGGCGATCCTGAGCCTCACCCGGCAGTACGCCCAGCTGAAGGCCGAGGCGGACGTCGCGGAGAATATGAAGCGAGGCTACACGTCCGCGGTCTCCTCGATCCTCGAGTGCCGCGAAACGGGCTCCATCAAGGGAATCCACGGCACGGTGGCGCAGCTTGCCCATGTCGAGACCCAGTACGAGACGGCGATCGTCACCGCCGCGGGTGCACGGATGCAGGCGATCATCGTCGACGATGACTCGGTGGCGGCGCAGTGCATCGACTACCTGAAGAAGCGGAAGATCGGCCGCGCGACCTTCCTGCCCCTCACAAAGATGCTCGTCGGGAAGCCGCGCGGGAAGGCGATCCTCGTCGCCAAGGAGTGCCTCGGCTTCGCGATCGACCTGTGCCATTTCGACGAAAAGTACCGGGACGCGTTCTTCTACGTGTTCGGCGACACGCTGGTCGTCCAGACGCTCGACGAGGCCCGCAAGTGGATGGGCGGTGTGCGGCTCGTGACGATCGAAGGCGAGCTGATCGAGGCCTCCGGCGCGATGATCGGCGGCGACATGGAACGGTCGACGGTCAAGTTCGGACCGAGCGTCGCAAGTGAGATGGAGAAGATCGCGGAAAAGTTGCGCGAGGCGCAAGCCCACGGCGAGATCGTCGCGAACCGGCTCGACGAGCTGCGGAAGGCCATCCTCGACCTCGAGGGGGAGATCAAGGACTCCGGAGGCCGGAGCGGGGCCGTCGAGGTCAAGACGAGCACCCTGGAGGCGAAACGAAAGGAGTTCGCCGCCAAGCTCGCGACCGCGGACAAGGACCTCCGGGACCGGAAGGACCGGTTCGGGGAGGCGCAAACGACGGCGGTCCGGATCGAAGAGGACCTCACGAAGTTCACGCAGGCGCTCGAAGCCCTGAAAGGGAAGCGGGACGAGCGGAAGAAAGCCGTGATCGCCGCGACGCCGCAGCAGATCTCCTCGCGGATGAAGGAGCTCATGAACCGGCGGGCGACCCTCGCCGAGGAGTTGAGCGGCCTGCGGTCTAAGCTCGAAGCGATGGCGACCCAGACGACGTTCCTCGAGGAGCGCCGAACGGAGGTCGGATCGCGCCTCACCGCGCTGGACGGACAGAGGAAGGATCACGAGAAGCGCATCGATTCATTCCAAGAGTCTCTGGGCCGGCTCGAGACGGAGATCCGGGGCCTCGAGAAGACGGAGGCCCAGATGGGCAAGAAGGTGAAGGATCTCCAGGACGCCCGGGACGCCGCGTACAAGGAGAAGACGGACCGCGAGGCGGACCTCGACAAGGTGACGCACAAGATCGACACGAAAGAGGACTTCCTCCTGAAGATGCAGACGGAGCTCAAGGTCCAGGAGGAGCAGTTCGCCGAGGCCGAACGCGTGATGAAGGAGATGGCGGTCGAGTTGCAGGAGGGACGCCTCCCGAGCCTCGAGGAACTCAAGACGACGATCGCGGACTGCGAGGCGGCGATCAACGCCCTCGGCCCGATCAACCTGCGGGCCCTCGAGGACTACGACGCGCAGCAGACGCGTGCGGTCGAGCTGAAGGACGAATTCAAGCGGCTCGAGGGACAGCGCGAGGAACTCATCCATCTCGTCGATCAGCTCACGGACAAGAAGAAAGAGGGGCTCGCGAAGATCTTCACCTCGATCAACGAGAACTTCGCCCGCGTCTACGGGGAACTGACCGAAGGCGGCGAGGCGGAACTCGCGCTCGAGAATCCCGAGAAGCCGTTCGAAGGCGGGCTCCTCTTGAAGGTCAAGCCGGCGCACAAGAAGGCGCTCCGGCTCGAGGCGCTGTCCGGTGGCGAGCGATCCCTCGCCTCGATGGCCCTGATCTTCGCGATCCAGGAGTACGACCCTTCGCCGTTCTACCTGCTCGACGAGATCGACCAGAACCTCGACGCCGTCAATGCGGAGAAGGTCGCCCGGATGATCCGGAGGAACAGCGCCACGGCGCAGTTCGTCCAAATCTCCCTGCGCAAGGTGAGCCTGAAAGAGGCCGACCACCTGGTCGGCGTGACGATGACGCCCGATTCGCTGTCGGAGGTCATCATGCGGGTGAACCTGGCCGAGGTCGAGGACGAGAAGCCCACGGAGGTGATCCCGGCATGAGCGAGAACTACCAGGCGATCCTCAACCACCTGCTGTTCCACAAGGCGCTGATCAGCGAGACGGAGGGCGGCCAGCGGATCAATCGATACCTCGCGATGCTGAACGAGATCGACCAGGGCATGCACGTGGCGGTCCGGGACCCGTTCGAGAAGTCCGTGGTCGCGGCGTTCGAACTCGCGCTCGAGCGGCGCCTCGACCCATGGGAGATCAACCTCGTGCCGTTCACAAAGCTCTTCCTGGACAAGGTCAAGAAAGACGGCGCCGTGAACTTCGTAACCGCCGGCAAGCTCGTCTTCCTCGCGTGGTCCATCTTGAAGATGCAGAGCGACAAGGTCCTGCTCGACGCGATGCCTCCGGAGCCCGAGGCCGATGTCGGCGGCTGGGATCTCGACATGTTCCGGGATCCCGCGGACCTCGACTACAACCAGGTCGTCCTGGCGGGCACGGTGACCCCGCTCACGGAAGCGATTCGCCGAGAAGGACGCCGGGCCGTCACGCTCATGGAGCTGATGGACGCCTTCGACGAGGCCCGCCGGGAATCGGAAATCCAGCTCCAGCTGAATGCCTTGCGCGAACAGGCCATCCGAAAGTTCGCCCCGAACTTCCATCGCAAGGTGCACGGGGAGGACCTCACGGAGGACATCGCCCTCACGTGGCACCGGCTCACGCAGTTCAACGGGGAGCCGATTCCTCTGCGCCAGCTGACCGCGGGCGGCGTCTGGGACGAGGTGACCGTGTTCATGTCCCTCCTCTTCCTGGCCCATCTGGAGAAGGTGAAGCTGTGGCAGAAAGACTTCCCGTACGGCGAGATCTACGTGAAGCGACTCGCGATGACCGCGGAACTGCCGATGGAGGAGCTCCTCGCGATCCCCGCCCTCGGTCCGAAACCCGAGGTCCCCCAGGAGGCGGTCCATTGAAGGAGCGAGCCCTCGTCGAAGCCGCGTTGTACAGCGCGGGCCGCGCCCTGACGATCGACGAGCTGGCGCGGACCACGCGCCTCGACCCCGAGGCGATCAAGGGTCACCTGCGGGCCCTCGCCGGCGAATACACGAAACGGGAGAGCGCGCTCGAGGTCGCGCAGATCGGCACGAAGTGGACGATGCAGATCCGAGAGGAGTACTCGGAACGGGCTCGGGCGTTCGCGCCCCCCGAGATCGATCGGGACATCCTGAAGACGGTCGCCCTGATCGCATACCACCAGCCGATCCTCCAGAGCGATCTGTTCGACATGATCGGGTCGAAGGTGTACGAGCACACGAAGGGCCTGGAGGAACTCGGGCTGATCTCCCGCAAACCCTCCGGACGTTCGTTCGCCCTCGCGACGACCCGGTATTTCGCTGAGTTCTTCGGACTCAAGTCGACGGACCGCGAAGGGATTCGAAAGATCATGGCCCAGAAGGCGGGCGTGCCCTACACGGAACGGAGCGAAGAGACGCCGGCCGACGATCTCGCGCCCGAGGCATCGCTCCCGGCACCGCCCCCCGGGGATGCCGTGGCCCACCCAGCGGCTACGCCCGCGGCCGCAGCGAACGATTGACGCCGGCGGTCCAAGGCAGGCTGCCCCGTGGGTGGTCATCCGCTCCCTCCAATGGGTAAATCACTCGTGATAATCACGGGCTAAGCCGTTTATAAGCTCGACTTCGTCGTAAGTTCGCGATTCCTCGGGGAGAGCCGATGCCGTCCCCCGAGGCAGCGGAGCCGACGAACCGTGAGCGGGTACCTGCGCGACAGCCAGCTGCGTAAGCAGCTCGAGGAAAAGGTCAAAGAGGCCACGCGCACGCGGCAGGCCGCGGAAGACGGCATCAAGGCGGCGCAAGACCTCATCGATCAGGCCCGCCGAACGGACGCGAACGTCGTCGAAGCGGAGAAGGCCCTCGCCGAAGCGAACGAGGCGATGGGGTCCAAGGATTACAAAGTCGCGGTCGACAAGGCCGGCGAGGCGCTCGAACGAGGGAAGCGCATCTACCGAGAACGGGCGCGCGGAATCGTCGATTCGAGTGCCGCCCTGGGCCGGCTCGCCAAGGGCGTCGGCGGAGATCTGGCGGAGACCGAGGCGGCCCTCGCGAAAGCGGAAGGCTCCCTGGCGTCCGAGGATCTCGGCACCGCCATCGACCTCGCGAAGAAAGCGTGGAAGCGGAGCGAGAAGATCCTCCAGGAACACCTGTCCTCCTCGTTCTCGAAGGCCCAGTCCCTGATCCTCGCGGCCAAGAACCTGAGCCGCGACGTCGCCCCAGTCGAGGACCTCCTCTCTCGGGCTCGGACCGCGATGGAGAACAACGACTTCCAGAGCGCGCTCGATTTCACGAACGAAGCGCTCGATACGATCACGGACGACTTGACGTCCGCGGTGGACAAGGAGGTCCGCGACGTCGAAGATCTCGTCCGGACCGCGGCGGAGCTCGGGGCGGACACGACGAAGGCCACGACCCTGATCGAGCGCGCGCGGGGCGATATCGGGAACCTCGATTTCGAGAAGGCGAAGAACGCGATCCGACAGAGCCGCGCGGAATCCGAGAAGGCCCTCCAGCGGTCGCTCGACGGCCGGGCCGGCGACTTCTCCAAGTTCGTCCAGGAAGCCCGGGCCCTCGGCGCAGACCCCGCGGCCGGCCAGGATTGCTTCGACAAAGCCGAGGCCGCGATCAAGAAGGGCAACTACCGGGAGGGGGCGCAACTCGCGAAGCAAGGGTTCCAGGCGCTCCAGCAGGCCCAGTTCCAGCGGGTCGTCGGCGTGATCGCCACGTCCCGCGAGAAGTTCACCGCCGCCGCGAACATGGGGATCGACATCCGAGGCCCGATGGCGGATCTGACGAGCGCACGGGATTTGCTCAAGCGCGGTGCGTTCCGGGACGCCCTGGATTCCGCGAAGCGCGCGGACGCCGCGGTCGACACGATCATCCAAGGATACCGCACGGTGGAAGGCCGGCTCAAGGAGATGCATCGGGCGTTCGCCGAGACGGAGGCGTTCGGGGTGCAAACGGTCCGCGCGCGGAAGCTCGCGGAAGTGGCCCGCCAGGCCTACCAGGAGCGCAATCTCGCGGACGTCGCGAAGGCGGTCGACGCCGCCGCCGAGGAATTGCGGAAGGCCGAGCGCGAACGGGTCATGCAATCGATCGAACGCGCGGAGTTCGTCCTGACCCTCGGAGAGCAGGCCGGCGCAGACCTCGCCGACGCCTCGAGGCTCCTGCAAGAGGCCATCGTCGCGACGAAGGCGGACGAGCACCGGAAGGCGTTGCAGCTCGCCGGGGACGCGCAGGCGAAGGCGGAGCGGATCCTGTCGGACCGCGCCGGAGAGAAGATCGTCGCGTTGCGCGCAGCGCTGCCCCACCTCGGGGACGACGCGGGAAGCCTCAAGGCCATCCTGAATCGCGCGGACGCATCGATCGCCTCCCGGGATTTCGAGGACACCTTCCGAGCCCTTGCCGAAGGAGAGAAGTTCGTCGAGATTCAGATTCACACGCATGCGGAGGAGATCGTCGGGGACCTCGCACTCGCGGTGCGGATGGGGGTGGACCTCGGCGCCAACGTGGCTCGCCTCGAGGCTGTTCACCGGGAACTGAACGGGTTCCTCGCCCGCGGCCAGGCCGGAGACATCGTCGCCGCGCGGGAGAAAGCGAGGGCCACGCTCGCCAACGCCTCCGAGGAGCTCGGTGCGTTCGTCCGGGCGCGGATCACGACCGCGGAGGGTCTCAAGATCGATGTCGACGAGCTGTCCGATCTCGTTCGCCGCTCTCGCCTCGCCTTCGGGGTCCAGAACTACCACGAGGGACTCCGCCTGTTGAACGAGGCGAACGAGCGGGCCGGCAAGATGACCGCGCTCCATCGCCAGGCGTACAACGCGATCGCGAGCGCGGCCGCGTTCGTCGCCGAGGCGAAGAAGCGCAACGTCGACGTGTCGAAGGTCGTCGAGATGCTCGTCGACGCGAAGAAGGCCTTCGAACGCCTCGAGTACGAGCAGGCGCTCCAGATGGCGTCGTCGGCCCGCGCGGAGACGGACAAGCTCACGGTCCTCTATTCATCGGCCCAACGGATCCTCTCGTCGCGGGGCCGCCTCGAGCTCGCGGGCAAGATGGGAATCGACGCACCTCACCTGCGGGACGTGTTCGGAGCCGCGAAGGAAGCGATGAAGGCGAAAGAGTACGACAAGGCGCTGGCGCTGGCCCAGCGGGCGGAGGACGAGTTCACCTCGCTCATCAAGGAGAAGCTCACGTCGTCCCTGACGGCCGCGGAATCCGTCCTCGGCTCGGTCGAGGGCGTGAACCTCGCGCAGTCCAGCGACGCGATCGTGCGAGCCCGCCAGCACCTCGACGCCGGGGAGCTGGAGCAGGCCGCGGACCTCACGTTGCGGTTGCGAGAGCAACTCGACGTCCTGAAGCGGCAAGGAGACGAAGCCGCGACGGCCCTCCGTCGGCTCCGGGAAATCGTGACGGACGCCGAGGCGATGAGCTTGCCCTTGGCCTCGACGACCGGCTTGCTCGCGCGGGCCGACCGGGCGTACAAGATGGGCCAGTTCGAGGAAGCCCTCGACCACGTCGCCCAAGCCGAGGCCGAAGCGTCGAAGGAACGGGACCGCGGCATCGCCTCGAGGATGAAAGGCTTCGAAGAGAGCCTCCTCCGAGCCCGCATGGACGGGACGGACACCCGATCCGCCGAGCGGCTGTTCGAACGGGCGCGCGAGTTCTTCCGGGCGAAGAAGTACCGCCAGGCGATCGCGGCCGCCGAGCAGAGCGAAGAGGAGGCGGAACGCGTCGGCCTTCAGCAGGGGATGTCGAAGCAAGCCGTCGAGTCCGTCGAGCGGAAGCTCCGAGCGATCGGGAAGGGTCCGCTCGCCGTCACCTCGCTCGTCTCCGATTCCCGCCGGATGTACAACGACGGGGACTACGTGAAGGCGCTCGACACCGCGATCCGCGCGTCGGACGCCATCGCGGACCTCCGGATCCTGCTCGAAGAGGTCCAAGAGGTACGGAACCGGGCCCAGGGGCTCCTGCAGACCGCGTACGAGATCGGCGCCGATTCGACGAAGTTCGAGAAGTTCTTCCAGGAAGGCGAGGTCGCCTTCGATGCCGGCGAGGTCGAACGATCGCGTTCCGCGTTTGCGGGCAGCATCGATTGGGGCCTCGGTCTGCTGAAGTCACACGTCCGCGAGGAGCTGGCGAAAGGCGAGTCCCTTGTCGACACGTGCCGGAAGATGGAGATCGATCCGACCCCGGTCCAGAACAAGTTTTCAGAGGCGAGGACCCTGGCCGACGCGGAGAATTTCCGCGAAGCCTTGGCGCTCATCCAGTCCGGGCGGGACACGGCCCAGTCGGCCCTCGCCGGGAAACTGAACCGAGCCCTCCAGGAGGCGGCGGACAACGTCGCCCACGCGAAGAAATTCGGATCCGACTCCCGGGACGCCGAAGCGCTCCTGCGGCAAGCGAACGAGCAGATCCTCCAGGGCGAATTCACCCAGGCCATGGACGTGGTCAACGACGCCTTGGAACGGGTCGAATCCGCGAAGGTGATCGAGAAACGCTTCATCGACCTGACGTTCAAGGCGGAGACGACGATCCGCAACGGCCGGAAGTTCGGCATCGACATGAAGGTCGCGGAAGGGAAGCTCGCTCAAGCGATGCAACTGCGCAAGGCCGATCTCCCCGAGGCGATCAGGGGGGCGGAGGAAGCCTACCGGGTCGCCTGGGAAGCCACGGAGGAGTTCGCGCCGAGCATGAAGGCCTACGTCGACGTCGGGCCGGTTCGACTGAACGAATGGGCGGACGCGACGGTCACGGTCGAGAACGTCGGCAAAGGGCTCGCGAAGGACGTCCGCGTGCGCATCCTCGGGGACGCCGAGACGGACGGCCTCAGCGAGATCCCCGCGGTCGGTGCCCACCGCTCGGAGGCCCTGAGGCTCCGGCTCAAGATGACCGCTTCCGGTTCCGTGCCGCTGGCGATCCAGATCGTGTCCCACCGGGTGTTCGACGACAAGGAATACACCCAGGAGATGATCGCCCAGATCGACGTCTCCGAGCGCGTCCAGGAGAAGGCGAAGCGCCTCACGGCGGACCTGGAGAGCCGGTGCCCGATCTGCAAGGGACTCATCAAGACCGGTTTCAAGGTCACCCGGTGCGGCTGCGGCCGAGACTTCCACGAGCTGTGCGCAAGCCGCGTGGGTCGCTGCCCCGTCTGTTTCCGCTCCCTGCAGAACGCGGTCGAGTGATCAGGCGAGCCGACCCGAGGCCGCTTCCACGGCCTTCAGGAGCTCGCCGGTCGCCATCCACTCCAAGATTCGGTTCGCATC
>WNGH01001416.1_pt1 | contig 31865 bp, 25 predicted proteins | sample 5400631 | NCBI WGS metagenome assembly WNGH01 (sample SAMN13153373, study PRJNA577476) | soil metagenome | isolation source: 115 cm soil or saprolite under Garry oak tree replicate 1 | place: USA:California | collected 2016-06-15
GTGAGCTTCCCCGCGCCGTACACGCTGTGCAGCGCGAGGGCGCCCACGCTAGCGGCCGAGTCGGTCACGGTGAGCTCGGTCGGCCGCTCGAGCACCCACACGTCTCCCGGCAGCTGCAACGCGAGAGAGTCGATGCCCACCGCCGTGACCCTCCCATCCCCCGACCGCTCTCCCCCCCCGCGCTGCGCGAACCGACCGCCCGCGAGGAAGGCCGCGCCGTCGCCGACCCTGGAGCGCGCGAACCAGGTGAGCGAGTCGCGCGTGCCGCGCGCCGACGCGGCGGCGGCGCCGAAACCGAGGACGCCGTGCGCCAGGGAATCGAGCGTCGCCTCCAGCTCGAACACCGGCACCGGGCCCGGCCGATAGGCGAACCGCACGCGCCCCCGCGGCACCGCCCAGCTGCGCCACTGCAGCCGCTCGCCGCTGGCGCGGGCCTCGAGCCGGAGCGAGTCGAGCGAGCCCTCGAGGCTGACGAGCAGGCGCGCCGCGCCGGTAAGGGGCCGGCCGCCGGGGTCGTGAGGGTCGCCGTCCGCGGGCCTGTCGCTTCCTCCCCCGGTGACCCAGCTCAGCAGCGAGTCGAGCGAGTTCAGGCTGTCGGCGTTGAAGTCGAGCGCCAGCGTGCCGCGGTCGCCGCGCGCCCAGCCCAGCGCGCCCGAGCCCGTGGTGATCAAGCCGGGCTGCACGAGGCGCAGCGAGTCGACGTAGAGGTGGCGCTCGGCGAACCGGACGGCCGCGACCCCCGAGTCGAGCGGGGTGCCGGCGAACAGCGAGGGGGCGACCCGCGCGCGGAGCGCCCCCACGGGAGGCGTTGCCGCCTCCGCCGCCACGCTGCCTTCCACGCTGAACGAGAGCAGGGACGCGGGTGCCCGGTCGAGCCAGCGCGCCAGATCCAGATCGCGCGCCCGCAGCGCGAAGTCGCGGGCGCCGGTGCGCGATGCCTCCCCTCCCAGCAGCAAGACGCCGTCGCCCTGCACTGCGCCGCCAGCCGAATGCAGCTCCGCGTGGGTCTCGAGCGCGGTGAGCGGCCCGGCGAGCTTTACCGTTCCCGCGACCGCGCCGCGCAGCGGCAGCGCGGGGAAGCTCCCCTTGAGACCGTCGAACGACAGCGAGTCGGCCTTCAGATCCGCGTACACCCCGAGCGTCTCGCTGCGGCCGTCCAGCCGCACCGTCCCGGTGAGCCTGGTCGGCGGCCGCGCGCCGTCGCGGTGCTCGAGCGTTCCGGTGAACTGCACGTCGTGCAACGGCCCGTTGAGTGTCCCGTCGACGTTCAGGACGCCATGCAGGGCGGCGGCGCGGACGAGCCGCTCCACGGTGCCCAGGTCCACCACCGCTGTCTCGGCGAACGGCTGGAAGCGGAGGCTCCCCCCGCCGCCTGCCCCCAGCGCTACGTCGCCCCGGCCACGGATCCGTGTCTCGGGCCGGCCCGGCACGAGCGAGTCGCGGAAGGTCCAGTCGATGTCGAGCGTCAGGGCCGAGACCGGGCCGGTGGCGGTCGTGTGGCCGGTCAGCCACCCCGCGAACGGCAGCGTATCAAGGAAGGGTCGGGCGAACTCGAGGTCGAAGTCCTGCGCGTCCAACTCGGCATCGCGCAGCGCTACGAGCCCCGAGTCGGCGGCGGACAGCGCCGTGAGGCGGCCGGTCACCGTGCCGCCGCCCTGGCTGAGCCGCAGGGGATTGAGCCCGACCTCGAGCACCCGCCCGCCGTGCGACCTGAGTCGCACCCCCCCCGCCAGCACGGCGCCGGGCGCGAACCGCCGGTCGATGAAGTGAAAGTCGCTCAGCGTCGCCGAGTCGGCGCGCAGGGAGAGGTCGAACAACAGCGTGTCGTGCGGCCAGGAGACCCGGCCCCGCGCCGTCCGCAGCTGCGACCGGGGGAAGCCGACCCGCGACAGGTCGAGCTCCAGCGAGTCCCCGACCACCCGCAGCCGGCCGGCGACGTCCACCAGCCGCAGCGCCGGATCGCTGCTCTCGACCGCGAGCCGGGTGACGTCGATTCCGATCCCCCGCTGCGTGGGCGACGACACCTGCAGCGCCGCCAGCCGGGCGTCGAGGTGCTGGAAGCGCCGGATCCGCTGCCGGCCGTTCGGGCCGCCCCCCTGGATCTCCAGCGCCGTATCGCCCGGCTCGGGGCGGGCTGCCTGGAGCCGCAGCGTCACCGTCCCGTCCTCGATCCGTACGTTTCGGAACAGGATCAGCGTCGCCGGCCCGTGGGGGCCCGACCCGGTGTCGGGGCCGCCCAGCCGGAGCAGCTCCTCGATGTTGAGCCGCCCGTTGCGGTGCTGCACGATGTTGATCACGGGCTGCCGCAGGGCGAACTCGAACAGCACCACGCGGCCGGCGGCGAAGTCGAATGGGTTGTATGTCAGGTCGGCCCGCGGCAGCCACGCGACGAGCGTCGTGTCGGCGTCGAGCAAGCGGACCCCGGTGAGCGTCACGCCGGTGAGGAGCGACCCGCGCACGTCGCCCACTTCGATCGACCCCGTGAACACGTGCGTCAAGGCGCTCTCGGTCACGCGCGCCAGCAGCCCCCGCCCGGCGCCCGTGCCGACGAGCGCCGAGAGCGCGCCGAGGAAGCAGGCGAGCAGCCCGACGATCATCCACAGCGCGACCCCGAGCGAGCGGCGGACCATCAGAACGCCTGCCCCACGGCGAACTGCACGATCACGCGCCGCCAGAATCCCGGCGACAGCCCCGGCTGGTAAACGACGTTGGGCACGAGGGTCAGACTGGTGTTGTCCTGGAAGTAGAGCGGCCCGGGCTCCGCCGGATATCCGTTGTAGGCGGCGTCGAGCCGCACCGGCCCGAGCGGCGTCGTGAACCGCAGGCCGACGCCGGGTGTCACGCGCACGCCGGTCACCGTGCCCGGATCCCCGCCGCGCTCCCACACCTGGCCGGCATCCACGAACAGCGCCAGTCGTATCCGATCCGGAAACAGCGGGGTGGGCAAGCGCACTTCGGCATTCATGACCACGATGGAGTTCCCCCCGATCGGCGACGCGGTCACGTTGCGGTACACGCCTCCCGTGGTGTCGTTGGTGACGTACACGCGCGGGCCGAGCTCATTGCGGGCGTAGCCGCGCACCGAGTTCGGGCCGCCGCCGTAGAAGCGCTGGTCGGGCGGGATGAAATGTACGCTCTGGCCCGCCAGGGCGATCCGCCGCGCCGGCACGATCGTCCCCGCGAGCGCGCGCCACGCCAGCACGCCGCGGCGGCCGAGCGGGTAGTAGTACGACACTTCGAACTGGCCGCGGTTGAACTCGTACAGTGTATCCGAGCCGACGAGCCGCGACGCGTGCATCAGCGACGCCGTGATGAGGTTCCCCGCCGAGGGGTCGAGCACCGAGTTCACGCGGTCCCGCACCCCGGAGACGGTTACGGCGCCGAAACGGCGGGAGCGGGCGAGCAGGTCGCGGTCCCTCGCGTCGCACACCCGGAACACGCTGCAGTACACCGCGGCATCCGCCGTGGTGCGCCCCACCGAGAACCCGTAGCCCAGCGTCACCGGGACGTTGCGCCGGGCGTTCAGAATCACGGCCGCGTTCCCGCCCACGGCTTGGCGCGTGTACGCCTTGAACTCCGAGCGTCGTTCGGCGAACACGCCGAGGCTCGCCGTGTGGCGCGGGGAGAAGAACGCCGGCTGGCGCAGCGTCAGCCCGATGCCGTAGTTGATGGTATCGGACGTCACGTCGTCGTGCAGGAAATGGCACACGTTTCCCCGCAACCCGGCGTCGGTGGGTGAGCCGACCCCGAGCTTGGATACCCGGCCGGTCAGGTCGAGCGAGCGGGCGCCACCGAGGAAGTCATAGGCCGTCCAGCCGCTCTGCACGCGGAAGCAGTCCAAGCTGCCGTACCCGGCTCCGATCCGCACGCGATGCCGCGGCCCTTCGGCCACCCGCACGAGCACGGTCACGATGGAGTCTCCGGGGCGGGGCGCCGTGTCTGCGAGCCCGACGTTCACGGAACGGAAGACCCCCATGCCGTAGAGATCGCGCTGGCTCTGGTACAGCCGGTCCTGCCGGAAGACGTCGTTGGGGTGCACCGAGAGCATCTTCCGCACCGTCCCAGTGTCGACCTTCTCCGTGCCGGTGATCACCACGCTCCCGATCCGCGCACGCGGCCCGGGCAGCGCTTCGAGGGTCGCCTCGGCCTTGAGCGCCGCCGCGTCCACGTCATAGCTCCGCAAGATCTGCGCGTACGGATATCCGAGGTTCCGCAGCCGGTCTGCAATCGTGTCCGCCGATGCCTGGAACAGCATGCGGTTGAACGGCTCCCCCTCCTGCAGCGGGAGCGTCCGCTTCAGCGCCGCCACGTCGAGGATCGAATCGAGCCCGACCAGCGTGAGCCTGGTGAGGCGGACCGGCTCCCCCTCGTAGATCCGGAACACGACGTGGACGTCCCCCCCTTCCCGGCGCACCACGGTGTCCACCACCGCGTTCATGTAGCCGCTCTGCCGGTACAGCAGCAGCAGCCGCACCACGTCGCGGCGGAACTCCAGCTCATTGAAATAGCGCTTCTCACCGAGCCCCATCCAGCGCAGCAGCCACAGGCTCGCGAACACGCTGGAGCTCGAGGTGGCGATCGCCGTTTCCAGCGTGTAGTCGTCGATGGCGTGATTACCCTCGAAGGAAAGGCCGCGCACCACCCGCTCTTGCTGCGCCGCGAGGGGAGCCGCCGCGGACACAGCGACGAGCAGAAAAGGAAGGAGGGCACGCAATTGACGGGGCCGTGCTGCTCCCCTATGTTGGCTACCTCCCGCCACACTGTCAACCTTTTCGACACCTGACTGCATGCGCACGCTCCGAGTGACCCCCCTCGCTTGCCTTGCCACGACCCTCGCCTGCGGCGGGGGCCGGGACCGGGGAGGGCCGCCCGGCTCGCACGCATCGCTGCTCGCGTACTACGAGACGTACGACCCGCGCTCGCTCGACCCGGCACTCTCCACCGATGTCCCGACGGGCGAGATGGTAGCACTCGCCTACGACGGGCTGACGCGGTTCGACCCGGATGGCCGGTTACTGCCCGCGCTGGCCGATCGCTGGACCGTAGCTCGCCCGACCTCGAGCGGGCTCCGGTACGTGTTCCACCTGCGAGCGGGCGTCAAGTTCCATGACGGCACGCCGCTCACGCCGGCCGCCGTGCGGCAGAGCTTCCTTCGAGTACTCGCCCCAGGCTCGCGCGGCGGGCGCGCCTGGCCGCTCTACCCGATCGCCGGTGCGGAAGCCTACGCCGCCGGCCGGGCGAGCGACGTATCGGGCATCCAACTGCTGGGAGATACGGCCGTCGCCTTCGACTTGCCTGAGCCGCTCGCGATCTTTCCCAAGTTCCTCGCGATGCTCAACATCCGGTGGGCACCGGCCCCTGGCGCTTCGTGGCCTGGCAGCACGACGACTACCTGGTGTTCGCCAAGAACCCGGACTATTGGGGTGGGGCGCCGGCCGCCGACACGCTGACGGTGCGGATCATCCCGGAGCCGCTCACGCGGGCGGCGGAGTTCGAGGCGGGGCGGCTCAGCGTGATGGAAGTGCCGTTCGGCGAGACGGCGCAGTGGCGGCGGCACCACCCGGACCTGTTGCTCGAGAAGCCCGCCCTGCGGGTGGTGTACGTGGCGCTCAACAACCGGCGCGGACCGCTCCAGGACGTGCGGGTGCGGCAAGCGATCAACGACGCCGTGAACGCGCCCGAGATTCTCGCCACCGTTTACGGCGGGCGTGGCATTCTCGCCCGGGGAGCGATCCCGCCCGGTCTTCCCGGGGGGGAGCGCGACACCGCGCGCGCGGGCTACCACTACGACCCCGTCGAGGCAAAACGGCTGCTCGCCGCTGCCGGCTATGGAAGCGGGATCGCCCTCCAGCTGTGGCGCAATACGAGCAATGTCGAGCTGGCGCGGGTGGCGCAGGCGGTGCAGGCTCAGCTCGAGCCGGTCGGCATCCGGGTCGAGCTGGTCGAGCGCGACGCCTCGAGCCAGCGCGAGGCGGCCCGCAAAGGCGCTACCCCGACGCCGACAATTTCCTGTACCCGCTCTTCTTTTCCGGCAGCTTCGGCCCCGGGGGCAACTATGCGTTCTACTCGGATCCCGTGTCCGACTCGCTGATCCTGCGCGCCCGCCGTACCACCGACGACGCGGCGCGCACCGCCCTGTACCGGCAGATCGACGAGCGGGTCTACCACGCCGCGCCGTGGCTCTACCTGTGGTTCCCCACGGACCTCTGGGCGAAGCGCCCGGACGTGACGGGGTGGGACGTGCCGGTGATCTTCAACGGCCAGCACTGGACGGGAGCGCGGCGCGCGCCGTGATCCCGCTGCTCACCCGCCGCCTCCTGCTGACGCTGCCCACCCTGCTCGGCGTGCTCGTCGTCGCGTTCCTGCTCCTCAACGTGGCCCCGGGCGACCCGGTCACGGCGATGGTGGGCGAGCGTGCCGACTCGGCCACGATCGCCCGGCTGCGCGCGGAGCTGCGCCTCGACGACCCGCTCCCCGCCCAGTTCGCCCATTACGTCTGGGGCGTCGTGCGCGGCGACCTGGGACGGTCCTACATCACCCAGCGGCCGATCGTCCAGGACCTGCGGGAGCGCTTTCCCAAGACGGCCGAGCTCGCGCTCGCCGCCATGGCGCTCGCCGCCGTCTCGGGGATCACGCTGGGCATGCTGGCGGCCGTCCGCCCGGGCGGAGCGGTCGACCGGATCGCGATGCTGCTGTCCTACCTCGGCGTCTCGTTTCCGGTCTACTGGGTGGGGCTCCTGTTGATCCTCGTGTTCGCGGTGGCGCTCCAGTGGCTGCCGCCTTCCGGGTCAGGCGGGCTGGCGTACCTCCTCCTGCCCGCGCTCACGCTCGGCATGCGCTCGATCGCGTTCCTCGCCCGCATGACGCGCGCCGCCATGCTGGACGTCCTGTCGAGCGATTTTGTGCGCACTGCCCGCGCGAAGGGATTGGCCGAGCGCGCCGTCGTGCTGCGCCACGGCTTCCGCAATGCCTTGGTGCCGGTGATCACCGTGCTCGGGCTCGACACCGGCAACTATCTCACCGGCAGCATCCTCACCGAGACGATCTTCGGGTGGCCCGGGCTGGGGCGCTATGTGCTCACTGCGATCGACAAACGAGACCTCCCCGCCATCCAGGGGAGCATCCTGTTCATGTCGGTCGTCTTCGTCGTCGTCAACCTCGTCACCGATCTCCTCTATGCGAAAGCTGATCCTCGCATCGCTTACGATTAGCTCCACGCTGACGGCGCAGTCGAAGCCGCGCACCGCCCCCCTCAGGGGCTCGCTCGAGCGGCGGCTCGCGACACTGCTCGACCAGCCTCCCTTCGACCGCGCGAACTGGGGTGTGTATGTCATGGACGACGGCAAAGTGCTGTTCGCGCGCAACGCCGACCGCTTCTACGTCCCGGCGAGTAACACCAAGCTGGTCGTGACGGCGGCCGCGACGGTGCTGCTGCCGCCCGACTATCGCGTGACGACGAGCGTGTACGCGAACGGTCGGGTGGACAACGGGGTGCTGTACGGCGATCTCGTGCTGTACGGGCGCGGTGACCCGACCTGGTCGGAGCGCTGCTTCGCCGTGGACAGCCTGGCGCCGGGCGCCTGCGACTCGGCGTTCACCGCCGTCGACGCCCTCGCGGACTCGATCCGCGCGCGTGGGTTGAGGCGCGTCACGGGGAAGCTCGTGGGTGACGGCTCCTACTTCGATCCCGTGCTGGTCCACCCCGGCTGGAACGCGTGGGACTTGAACTGGTGGTACGCCGCGCCCGTCTCGGGGCTGGGCTTCCACGACAACAGTGTGGACTTCCACATCGCGCCCGGCGCCGCCGTGGACCAGCCGCCGGCGATCACCTGGTCACCCGAGCTCGCGCTGTTCACCTTCGAGAACCGCGCCCGCACCGTGCCCGCCGAGTCGAGCTCGACCATCGGCGACAACTTCTTCCGCACGCCGGGCAGCTGGGACATCTGGGCCGAAGGGACCGTGGCGCTGGGCCGCAAGCCGTGGATCGAGAGTTTCGCGCTCCCCGACCCCAACCGCTACGCCGCGCGGGCGCTCGCGGCCTCCCTGATGAAGAAAGGCGTCGCCGTCGAAGGCGGCACAGCCAGCACGATCGACTCCGTCACTTACCGCAGCGTGCGTGGCTGCTGTGCGCCGCTCGCGGAGTACCACGGCCGTCCGCTCCCGGACATCATCTTCCCGATTCTGAACTCGAGCCAGAACTGGTTCGCGGAGATGCTGCTCAAGATCCTGGGTCGTGAGCTCAAGGGGGAAGGGTCCTGGCGCGCCGGGCTCGAGGTGGAGCGCCGCTTCCTCATCGACTCCGTGCGCATCGACTCGACGGCGTTCGCGTTGGAGGACGGCTCGGGGCTCGCGGCGGGGAACCTGGTGACGCCGCACGCATTCGCCCAGCTGCTCGCCTACATGCACCGCCACCCCAAGCGCGCGCCCTTCCTCGCCGGGCTACCGCATTCAGGACAGCCGGGCTCCCTGTTGAAGCGCTTCGGCGGCACCGCTCTCGAGGGACGGGTGATCGCGAAGACGGGCAGCATCGACCGGGTCAACAGCCTCTCCGGCTTCATCGAGCGCCCCAACGGTCGGACGATCACCTTCAGTATCCAGGCGAACACGCACGCCGTTCCCTATCAACAGATGCTCGCGCAGATCGATTCGGTCGTCGTAGAAATCGGAAAGACGTCTCGATAAACCGTCGCGGAGAAACGTCTTTTCGCGACGTCTCTTAGTCTTCTGTCTGCCCGAAGATGGCCATGTTCGAGCTATGGCCCGGCTCGACCTTCGTCGCCGGATTGATGAAGTGCACGGCGTGGTTCACGGCGATCGCAGCCTCGGACGCGCCGGTGGCGATGAGCTTGAGCTTTCCCGGGTAGGTGATGATGTCCCCGGCCGCGAAGATGCCGGGGATGTTCGTGGCCATCGTCTGCGAGACGATGATCTCGCCCTTCTCGATCTCGAGCCCCCACTCGGCGATGGCGCCGAGGGCGGAGATGAAGCCCAGCTGCGGCACGACGCAGTCGACCGGGACGCGCTCCTGCTCCTTGGTCTTGTTGTTGACGATGGTCGCGCCCTCGATCCGGTCGCCGCCGTGGATCTCCTTCAGCTCCCAGAACGTGCGCAGCTCCATCTTTCCGGCGGCAGCGAGCTCCTGCACTTGCCGTACGGTCGCCGCATGGGCGCGGAAGCCGTCGCGGCGGTGGATCATCACGATCCGTTGCGCGACCCCCTGCAGGTTCACCGCCCAGTCGAAGGCTGAATCGCCACCGCCCACCAGCAGCACCCGCTTCCCCGAGAACACGGTGGGGTCGAGGATGCGGTCGTGCAGCCCCCGGCCGTACCAGCGGTCTACATCCTTGAGCGGCAGCTTGCGGGGGGTGAAGGCGCCGATCCCACCGGCGATGAGCACGGTGCGCGACGGATACTCGTCCCCTTCGGTCACCACAGTGAAGAGCGGCTTGCCGTTCTCGGAGGCGCGCTGCAACCCGATGACCTTTTGACCGAGGTGGACCGGTGCCTTCCACTGCAGCCCCTGCTCGGCCATTCCCTTCACGAGGTCCTTGGCGAGGATCTTGGGGAAGCCGGCGACGTCGAAGATGTACTTCTCCGGGTAGAGCGCCGTGAGCTGGCCGCCGACCTGATCGAGGTTGTCGATGAGGCGACAGGAGGCCCCGCGCATCCCACATCTAGAGAGCGGGGAGAGGGGAGAACAGCGCGGGTGAAGATCTACACCAGAAGCGGTGACCGGGGCGACACGGGTCTGTTCGGCGGCGAGCGCGTGCCCAAGGCCCACCTCCGCGTGGACGCGTACGGCCAAGTGGACGAGCTCAACGCCGCCATCGGCTTCGCGCTCGCCCAGGAACCGCGCAGCTTCTGCCGCGACCTGCTGGAGACCGTACAACGGGACCTGTTCACGATCGGCGCGGAGCTCGCGACGCCAGACCCCGAAAAGCTCGCGAAGGCGCTGCGGGGGCCTCCCGTCGGTCCGGAGCAAATCGTGGCCCTCGAGGCCGCGATCGACCGCTACGAGCCGCAGCTGCCGGCGTTGCGGCAGTTCATCCTGCCTGGCGGAGTGCCGAAGGCGGCCGCGCTGCATCTGGCGCGCACCGTTTGCCGCCGCGCCGAGCGCGCCGTCGTGCGACTGTACACGGAGCACAACCCCGGCAGCCCGTCATCGGTGGTTCCTTACCTCAATCGGTTGTCCGACCTGCTGTTTGTGCTGGCGCGCGTCGCCAACCACGCGGCCGGCGCGCCAGAAGTGCAGTGGTGAAGATCCGGGTCCCGATCTCGGAGCACCGCGACGCGTCGTATGATATCCGAATCGGCCGCGGGCTCCTGGCCGAGCTGCCCGAGCTGGTGCGAGCCGTCTGCCCCGCCGCCGGGTATGCGGTGATCACGGACTCGCATGTCGGGAAGCTCCACGGGGCGCAGGTTGTGGCACGATTGCACCACGGCACGTTGCCCGCGGAGCTGTTCGAGTTCCCCGCCGGCGAATGGAACAAGACTCGCGAAACGTGGGCATCCCTCTCCGATCGGATGCTGACTCGCCAGCTCGGGCGGGATTGCGCCGTGATCGCGCTGGGCGGCGGCGTGGTGGGCGACGTCGCCGGGTTCGTCGCCGCCACCTACCTGCGCGGCGTCCCCTATGTCCAGGTTCCGACCTCGCTGCTCGCCATGATCGACTCGGCGATCGGCGGCAAGACCGGGGTCGACGTGCCGGCGGGGAAGAACCTGCTGGGCGCGTTCCACCAGCCGCGCCTCGTGATCGCGGATCTCGACGTGCTGACGACGCTGCCCGCCGTCCAGGTCGCGGCGGGAGTGGCGGAGGCGGTGAAGCACGGCGTGATCGCGGACGCGGAGTATTTCGGGTTTCTCGAGCGCGAGTGCCGGGCGGTGCTGGCCAAGGACGCCGGCGCGCTGGAGCGCGTCGTGTCCCGCTCGGTCGAGATCAAGGCGGCAGTGGTGGCTGCCGACGAACGGGAAGCGGGGCGGCGCGCGACGCTCAACTTCGGCCATACCGTGGGCCATGCGATCGAAGCCACCGCCAAGTTCGCGGTGCTGCACGGGGAAGCGATCGCGATCGGCATGGCGTGCGAGGCCCGGCTCGCAGAAACCTTGGAGATCGCCGAGCGCGGGACCGCGGACCGGATCCGCAGCGTGCTGGAGCGGTACGGCCTGCCGCTCGCGCTGCCAGAGCCCGCCGCTGTGGACGACCTGATCGCCACGATGCAGCTCGACAAGAAGACGCGAGCCGGCACAGTGCGGTTCGCGTTGCCCCGCGCGATCGGCGCGATGCACCCCGACGGGAAGACGGGATGGACGGTGGCGGCGCCGGAGGCAGTCGTGAGGGAGGTGCTGGGAGGGCGCTGAGGAGCGGCGGCTCGGAACGCAGTAGGGGCGCAGCATGCTGCGCCCCTACGATGCGAATTCGGCAAACACGGTGCGGTTACATCGCGACCGGCGTCCGCGCCGCGCGCTGCTTGCGGATGCGCCAGATGCCGCGGCCGATGAGTAGCAGGCCCACGACCGCGAGCGCCACGCCGCTGTTGGTTCCGATGAGCGCCAGCCGGCCCGACAGGCCGCCGACGATGAAGACGAGTCCGATGATGATGCTGCTCACAAGGGCTCCCGGAAAAGGACCGGCTACGATAGGCGCCCGTCGCATCCGGCAACAAGGCCGGGCATCACACTGCTGAACTAATCACATATCCGTCAACAACTTCCCACACGGTTCCCACCTCTCCACATTCCGGCTATGTTTCGTGCGTGCGGCTTCAACAACCGGTCAACATCACCTTCTCCACAGGTCATGTTGATAGTGGACAAATGACGCACTCGTGCGGCGATCTAACAGTTTGTGATGTTGAAAACTGCCGAGATTTGCACCAAGTGCGGGTGATTCCTATATTGACGGCGTTTCGCAGTGCTGCATGCGCCACCATCCATCGTCCACCGTCGGAGCCCTAGCTATGGCGCGGTCGAACGGAGGTAAGGCCAAGGCGTTCTTTCGAGCCAATCCTTCCGGCGCCTTCGACCAGTATCTGCAGGACATCCAAAAGCTGCCGCTGATCAAAGACCCCGCCGAAGAGCGCCGGCTCGCCCGACGCGTCCAGCGGGGCGATGAAAGAGCCGCCGAGCGGCTCGTGACCGCCAACCTCCGCTTCGTCATCTCCTACGTCAAGAAGTATCAAGGCCACGGCCTCGACCTGTCCGAGCTCGTGGCGATCGGCAACGAGGGCCTGCTCAAGGCCGTGAAGAAGTTCGATCCTGATCAGGGCGTGAAGTTCATCTCGTACGCGGTGTGGTGGGTGCGCCAAGCGGTCCTCAAAGCGCTGGCCGAGCAGACCCGCAGCGTGCGCATCCCGCTGAATCAGAATTCGCAGCTGATTCGCATGAGCCGCACCGAGACGTATCTCTCGCAAGAGCTCGGTCGCGAACCCACCGACGACGAAATCGCCCTCGCCCTCGAAGACACCGTTGAAAACGTCCGCACCGCGCGTCGCATGACCGCGGCGGAGCTGTCGCTCGACGCCCCGGTGGATCGCACCGACAAGGACGCGGCCACGCTGGGCGAGCGGTTCGCGGGCCAGGAAGGCGGCGAGATCGAGGAGAAGACCGACGGCAGGCTGATGCGCGAGTTCATCGATCGCATCTTCCAGAAGTACCTGACGCCGCGCGAGCGCAAGATCCTGTACCTGTATTACGGCCTCGAGGAAGGCAGCGAGGCGATGACACTGGAGAAGATCGGCGCGCTGATGGGCGTCACCCGGGAACGAATCAGGCAAATACGGGAACGGGCGTTCGAGAAGCTGCGTGAATCGCCCGACGGCCGGGCGCTAAAAGGCTTTTGGCGAGCAGCCTGAGGACCGGCAAAGGCTAGACGCGTAGGCGCACAGCGGTGAACAGTTTGAGGGGTCAGGACAAGCATTTCCTGACCCCTCTGTGCTGCTATCCGCTGCGCGTCTGCGCGTCTAGCCTTTGCATTTTCGGTATACTATTTACCCATGGCCCGCGAGCTTCCCATTTTTCCCCTTCCGATCGTCCTGTTCCCCGGGGCCCCGCAGCCGCTGCATGTGTTCGAGCCGCGCTATCGCCAGCTGCTGGCCGACTGCCTCGCCGCCGACCGGCGGTTCGGAATCGCGTACATCCCGGCCGAGCGCGACGCCGGAGTCGAGCCGCTGCCGCGTCCCGGCGATGTGGGGTGCGTGGCGGTGATCCGCAACACGCAAGGGTTACCCGACGGCCGCTCCAACGTTCTGACCGTCGGGGAACGACGCTTCGTCCTGATCGACTGGGTCAGCTCGGATCGTCCCTACCGGCTCGCGCGGGTGGACGAGTTCGACGACGAGCCCGTCGACGCGAGCGAGGCCGTGACGCTCGCGGCGGACGTGCGCGAGGGCTTCACGCGTCTGGCGCAAGCGCTCGCCATCCTCACGGGGCGCGAGGACGATGCGATCGAGCTCCCGGCCGACCCGCAGCTGCTGTCGTTCCAAGTGGCGGCGGCGCTGGAGCTCCCGCCGGAGGCGAAGCGCGGGTTGCTGGCGCTCCGCAGCACTACGGCGCGGCTGCGGCAGCTCGCCACCCTCGTGGGGCCGCTCGTAGCCGACGCCGAGCGCCGGGCGGCGGTGCGTCAGCGCGCCAAGAGCAACGGGCGCGGCGGACCGCACCCCCAGATCGAGCAGGCCACATGATCACCGCGGCGTTGGTCGAGGCGCTGACGGGCATCGTGGGCGCGCAGCACGTGCGCACCGCGCCTGCCGAACGCGTCACCTACGCGCGGGATGGCCTGCCGACCCACCGCCGCGTGCCGGCGGTCGTGGTGCTGCCCGGGAGCCGGGAGGAAGTCATCGCGGTGGTACGGCTGCTGGCCGCCCATCGCGTTGCCGTCGTGCCGCGGGGCGCCGGGACCGGGCTGTCCGGCGGGGCCCTCGCGGACGGCTCCGCCGTGCTGTTGGTCCTCACCCGGTTGAACCGTATTCTCGGCATAGATCCCAAGAACCGGCTCGCCCTGGTCGAGCCCGGCGTGGTGAACGCGCGCCTCTCGGTCGCCGCGGCGCCGCACGGCCTGTACTACGCCCCCGACCCCTCGAGCCAGACGGCCTGCACCCTGGGCGGCAACGTGGCCGAGAACGCGGGCGGCCCGCATTGCCTCAAGTACGGGGTCACCGCGCAGCACGTGCTCGCGCTCGAAGTGGTGCTGGGCGACGGCCGCGTCGTGGAGCTCGGCAGCCCGGGCGGCGAGCCGTGGGGGCCGGATCTGGTCGGGCTGTTCGTCGGCTCCGAGGGGAACTTCGGGATCGCGACCCGGATCGCCGTGCGGCTGCTCCCGCTGCCGCGCGCAGTGCGCACGTTGCTCGCGGACTTCATGTCGCTCCGGACCGCCGGCGAGGCCGTCTCGGCCGTCATCGCCAGCGGCATCGTTCCCGCTGCGCTCGAGATGATGGACCAGTCGTGCGTCCGCGCGGTCGAGGACTCCGTGTACGCGGCGGGGTATCCCCGCGACGCCGCGGCGGTGCTGCTCGTCGAGCTCGACGGCGGCTCCGACGTCGCGGTCACGGCCGACGCCGAGACCATCCAGAGCGTGCTGAGGGAGCACGGCGCCCGCTCGACCCGAACCGCTGCCGACGCGCGCGAGCGCGAGCGCTTGTGGCAGGGCCGCAAGAAGGCGTTCGGCGCGATGGGCCGTCTCTCCCGCGACCTCGTCGTGCAGGATGCGGTCGTCCCCCGCTCGACCCTCCCCGATGTGCTCGAGACCATCGCCCGCATCGCGGCGACATATCAGCTCACGGTGAGCAACGTGTTCCACGCCGGCGACGGTAACCTGCACCCCAACATCTCGTTCGACGGCCGCGTGCCGGGGCTCAAGGCCAGGGTGGACGCCGCGAGTACCGAGATCATGGAGGCGTGCATCGCCGTGGGAGGCACGATCACCGGCGAGCACGGCGTGGGGCTCGACAAGCTGCGCTATATGCCGTTGATCTTCGATGCGGAATCCCTCACGGCGATGCGTGCCGTGCGGCGCGTGTGGGACCCGGAGGAGCAGGTGAACCCTGGGAAGGTGGTCCCGGTGCATGCCTGCCGGGAGTGGTCTGGAGCGACCGGTCGCCCTCCCCAGGCTGAAGCCTGGGCTCGGCCGGACACTGCCCTTAAGGGCAGCGCACCGCCGAGCCCACCCTTGAGGGTGGGAATACCATGAGCGTGCTCGAAAGAGTCCGCGCCTTGCTAGGCGCAGACGCCGTGGAGCTCGCCGGCGGCCCCGATGCCGTGCCGCGGGTGGCCCCCGCCTCCCCCGATGCAGTCGCGCTGCTGCTCGGCACAGCGCGCCAGGAGGGATGGCGCGTCCGACTCGAGGGCGCCGGGACGTGGCTGCCCGCCGACGCTCCCGCCGACCTCGCGCTCACCACCCGGCGGCTGGACCGCGTTCCCGCGATCGAGCCGCAGGACCTCTCCGCCACCGCGGAGGCGGGGATCGGCTGCGACCTGTTGCGCCAGCAGCTCGCCGACCGCGGCACCTGGCTCGCGCTCGATCCTCCCGGCCTGGCCGGGCGCACGCTCGGCTCCGTCGTGGCCACGGCGACCGCGGGGCCGCTGCGCCAGGGCTTCGGCGCGGTGCGCGACCACGTCCTCGGCGTCACGTTCGTCACCGGTGACGGCCGCCTGGTACAGAGCGGCGGGCGAGTCGTGAAGAACGTCGCCGGGTACGACCTCACCAAGCTGGAAGCGGGTGGATTCGGCGCGTTCGGCGTGATCGTGCTGGTGCACCTGCGGCTCCGCGCCCTGCCGCGCGCCGACCAGACGTTCGTCCTCGAGGGGACACGGGAGGACCTGACGCAGGTCGCTGAAGACATCACCGCCGCGGGGCTCCAGCCGGCCGCGCTCGAGCTGATGTCGCCGGCGCTGGCGCGGCGCGAGGGCTGGGCGCTGGCGGTGCGGCTGGCGGGGTCGGCGGCGCTGGTCGCCGCCGAAGAGGCGGGGCTGCGCGGGGCGAGCGGCGGCCGGTTCACGGCGCTACGCGCCGACGAGGCGCACGGATTTTGGATGCGGGCGGCGGAGAGCTTCGCGACCCGCCCCATCGCGTTCCGGACCGGCGGGCTGCCGGACTCGAGCGACGAGCTGCTCGACCTGCTGCAGCATCAGGTGGGCGACGAGTGGGTGTCGGCGAGCCCCGGCGTCGGCGCGATCCGCTGGGCGGGGGACACCACGGTGGACCGGCTGCGCCGCCTGCGCCGCACGCTCGCGGGGCTCGAGGTGCCGCTCACCCTGGAACGCGCCCCCTGGTCGATCCGGAGCGCGGTGGGCCACTTCGGCGCCTACCGCGAAGGCGTCGGCCCGCTCGTCGCGGGCCTGCGACGCACCTTCGACCCCGGCGAAGCATTCGTGGTGGCGGTCGAAGGCTCCGAGTGACGCCGATGTATGTCTGACCGCGGCGGGTTCGAGGCACTCGACGCCTGCGTCCACTGTGGCTTCTGCCTCCAGGCGTGCCCCACATTCCTCGCCACCGGCGACGAAGCCGATAGCCCGCGCGGACGCATCGAGCTGATGCGCGCGCTCGAGGCCGGCGAGCTCGCCCCCGACGACCCCGCCGTCGTCGTACACCTCGATCGTTGCCTCGGCTGCCGGGGCTGCGAGCCTGTCTGCCCCTCGGGCGTCGGCTACGGACGCGGCATCGAAGCAGCCCGCGCGCTGCTCGCCACGAAGCGCCGCCCGGCCCCGCTGGCGCGCGCGGCGCTGTGGGCGCTGACGACGCCGGGCCCGTCGCGCATCGCCTACCGGTTCGCGCGCCTGTTGCGGGCGACGGGGCTTCCCGGCCGGCTGGCCGGGTGGGGGCGGTTCCGGTTCGCGATGGGGATGTTGGCGGCGAGCGCGCCGGAGGGCGGTGGAAGGCGGTGGAGATCGGTGAAGGTTGGTGGAGGTGCGCCCCGCAGCAGCCTCCACCATCCTCCACCAACCTCCCCAGCCTCCCCAGTTCTGCTGTTTCGCGGTTGCGTCATGGATGGCCTCTTCTCCCACGTCCACGACGCCACCGTGCGGACGCTCGAGGTGAACGGCTACGCGGTGCGGGAGGTCCCCAGGCAAGTCTGCTGCGGTGCGCTGCACGCCCACGCCGGGCTGCGCGAGGAGGCACGCCGGCTCGCACGGGGGAACGTCGCGGCGTTCGCAGACGGCGACGAGCCGATCGTCGTCAACAGCGCGGGGTGCGGGGCGATGCTGAAGGAGTACGGTCACCTAGTGGACGAAGCGAAGTTCGCGGCGCGGGTGCGCGACGTCACCGAGCTACTCGCCGCGCGGGGCCCCCGGCCCGGCGCCCCGGTCGACGCCCAGGTGGCGTACGATCCGCCGTGCCATTTGCTGCACGCCCAGCGGATCGCCGACGAGCCGTACCGCGTGCTCGCAGCGATTCCGGTGCTGCGCGTCGTGTCCCTCCCCGACGCCGCCCAGTGCTGCGGCAGCGCGGGACTGTTCACCCTGCTCGAGCCCGCGATGTCGCGCGCAGTGCTCGCGCCCAAGCTCGCCTCGCTCCGCACCGCGTCGCCGCAGGTGGTCGCGACCGGCAACCCCGGGTGCCTGATGCAGCTCGGGGCGGGGCTCGCCGCCGGCGGGCTACGCGCCGCCGCGCGTCATCCCGTGGAGCTGCTCGATGAATCGTACCGCGCGGCGGGCTATTATGCGTGAGGGAGCATGATCGAAGCGGTGCTATTCGACTTCAACGGGGTGATCGCGGACGACGAAGAGCAGCATCGGGAAGCGCTGGGCGCGGTGCTCGCCGAGGCAGGACTCTCGCTCACGCGTGAGCAGTACTACTCCGACTTCCTCGGTTTCGACGACCGCAGCTGCCTGATCGAGGCCTTCCTGCGCGCCGGCAAGCCGCTACCGTCGCTGGGTCTCGAGCACCTGCTCGACGAGAAATCCCGGGTGTACCAGCGCCTGATCGACCGATCGCTCGCGCTCGTGCCCGGCGCGGCCGCGTTCGTGCCACGCGCGGCGCAGCGCTTTCGACTCGGCGTCGTGTCGGGCGCGCTGCGGCGGGAAGTCGACCTCGTGCTCGACCGCGTGGGGTTGCGACGCCATTTCGACGTGCTCGTCGCCGCCGAAGACGTGGGGCGCGGCAAGCCCGACCCGGCGGGGTACCTCGCCGCACAGGGCGCGCTGGACCGCCGCCGGCCCCTGCCGGTCGGCCACTGCGTCGTGATCGAGGACTCGCTGCCGGGGCTGCGGGCCGCTCGCGCCGCGGGGATGCGCTGCACTATGCTCACCACCAGTCATCCGCCTGCCGCGCTCGCGGGGGCCGGCGCCGACCTGGTGTGGTCTTCATTCGCAGGGCACGACCCTGACGAACTGCTCGCGCTCGCCGCACGATGACCGACGCTCCGCCACCGCTCCCGACCTCGGCGCCTGCCACCGTCGCCCGTCTCGCTCCGGGCACGGTCTCGCCGGTGCGGCTCGCCGCCCTGCGTACCGGCGCCGTCCTGGCGCGCGTCGAGGCCGCGCTCGTCGCCCTCACCGGCCCCGGGGCCGTCAGTGCCGCCCAGGGGCTGCTCACCAACGACGTCGAGAAACCGGGAGACGGGGCGTTCGTCTATGGCGCGCTGCTCACCCCCAAGGGCATGATCGTCGTCGATGCCTGGACCTCGCGACTCGGATCCACCGTGAGCTTCACGGTCCCAGCGGAAGGACGGGAGCGCGCGCTCGCGATCTTCACGCGCTCGGTGCCGCCGCGCCTCGCGCGCCTCGCGGACCGCACGGCCGAGCTGGCGGTGTACCGGCTGGCGGGCCCCAACGCGCTCGCGGTCGCCGAAGCCGCCGGCCTGCCCGTCCCGCCGGGCCCGGGCCGGGTCCTACCGGCGCCGGGCGGCACCAGCGAGATCGCGCGCGCCACGGAAGGGGCGCCGTTCACGCTGCAGCTCGCCGTGCCGATTGCGGAGACGGAGGTGGTCGTCGCCCGGCTGGCCGCAGCCGGGGCCGTTCCGGGCGACGGCGCGACGCTCGAGCTCGCGCGCATTCTGGCGGGTTGGCCGCGCCTCGGCGCCGAAGTAGACGACAAAACGATCCCGCAGGAGGTCCGCTACGACGAGCTGGGCGGCGTGTCTTACACCAAGGGGTGCTACACCGGCCAGGAAACCGTCTCGCGCCTCCACTTCCGCGGCCACACCAACCGCTACCTGCGCGGCCTCCTGTTCGACGCCGAGCCGCCCGCCGCCCCGGCGGACGGGTGGAGCAGCGTGACGCACCTCGATCGCGACGTCGGTCGTGTGACGAGCCTCGCCTGGGTGCCCGAGAGCGGCGTCGCGGGCGGGGGCCGCTGGATCGGGCTCGCGCTGATTCGCCGCGAGGTGGGGCCGGGGGTGATGGTTCGCGCCGCTGGCCGCGACGCGCGCGTCGTCGACGTCCCGTTCGCCGTTCCGTTCGTCGGCCCCGCATGAGCGTGCTGGTCACGGGCGGGAGCGGCCTGGTCGGCAGCCACGTGATCGAGGCGCTCCGCTCCCGCGGCGCGTCGGTACGCGCCCTGGTGCGCCCCGCGAGCCGCGCGGCGGTCGAGCGGCTCGGCGCGGACCCGGTCCCGGGGGACGTGACCGACCCCGCCGTGTGGCGCGCCGCTGCGCACGGCGTGCGCGGCATCGTGCACGCGGCTGCGCTGGTGCAGCGGCGCTGCAGCTGGGAGCGCTACGTCGCGGTGAACGTGGAGGGGACGCGGCTCGCCGCCCAAGCCGCCGGCGCGGCCGGCGCGCGGCTCGTCCACATCTCCTCCGTCGCCGTGTACGGCGGCTCGGGCGCCTACGGCGTCGATCGGGAGCGCCGGGGCGAGGACTCCCCCTTCCTGCCGATCGCGGAGTCGGACTTCTATGCCCGAAGCAAGCGGCTGGCCGAAGCGGTGGTGCGGGACGCGGCCGGCGGCGGGCTCAGCGCGGTGGCGCTGCGTCCCAACGTCGTCTACGGCGAGCGCGACCGCCTCTTCACGCCGCGGGTCATCCGCGTCGTGCGCTTTGGCGTCGTGCCGCGCATCGGGCCCGGCACCAACCGGCTCTCGTGCGTGTACGCCGGGAATGTCGCCGCGGCGGTCGTCGCGGCGCTCGAGGCGCCGGTCTCCGACTTCCGCGCGTACCACGTGACGAGCGATGCGCCGCCGCCGCTCACGCAGCGCGAGTTCTTCGCCGCCTTCGCTGCGGCGCTTGGCTCACGGCCCCGAGCGATCCCGATCCCCCTAGGCTTGGCGCGGGTCGTGATGGGCGTTCTGACATCGCGCACGCTGGCGCGGGCCGCCGCCTCCTTTATAATCGGGGAGAACCCGTACGGCGACGACCGGGCCCGCAGCGAACTCGGCTGGCGGCCGCCGTTCACGGCCCAGGAGGCCGTGGGTCGGACGGTGCGCTGGTTCGTGGAGAACGAAAAGCCCGGGCGCTAGTCCCGGGCATCGTCACTGCGTGAGGCTTTCGCCGCTTACGGCTTCTTCTTCGCCGCTGGCTTCGCTGCGGGGGCCGCCGGCGCCATCTTCTTCGACGTATCGGCCATCATCATCTTGCCGGTGTCGGCCATCATGTGCTTCGCCGTGTCGCTCATCATCATCGCGTGCGATGTGTCCTGCGTCATCTGGGTCTGCTGAGCAGGCTGCTGGTCCGCCTTCTTACAGGCGCCCATCGTGACGACGGCCAGGGCGAGTGCGAGACGCTTCATGCTTACTCCTGAGAAGAGAGTAGCGGTTGAGGGGGGCCTTCGGCGGGGGAACCTAGCGTTGGGACCCCCGGAGTCAAGGGCGTTCCTACGAAGCGGGGTATACTAGGCGTGCCACCAGATCGGCGGAGCTTCCTGGGCTGGGTTGCTTCGGTAACGGCGGCGGTCAGGCCGTCGGGCGGTCGGGCAGTCGCTGCTCCGCCCGTCACCATCGAGGCCACACCGACACCCTTGTACCAGCAGCCCGACGGGCGTCGCAATCTCGTGCGCATCACCGTCACCGGCCTCGAGGCCCCTGCCGCGCGTGCCCGCGTGACCGACCGCCGCGGCGCGCTGGTGGGAACTGCGGGGATCCTCCCCCTCGCTGGCGGCGCCGGGACGGGGACGGCATTCGCCGGCGAAGTGTGGGTGCCCCTCTCCGAGCCGTCGGAGTTTCAGATCGACCTCGAAGTGGGCAAGCAGCGCGTGGCCCGGCGCAAGTTGCGGCTCGTGCCGCCCCGGCGCTGGACGCTGTACTGGCTCGCGAGCAATCATACCGACGTCGGTTACACGGACCTGCAGGAGCGCTGTCTCGAGATCCACCGTAAGAACCTCGACGCGGCGCTCGCCCGGCTCCCCGCGCATCCCGACTATCGGTGGAGCGCGGAGTGCGCCCTGCAGGTGCTCTCCTATGTCGAGAACCGCTCGCCGGCGGCGGGCGAGGCGCTGGTCCAGGCGATCCGCGACGGCAAGGTAGGGTTCGGAGCGCTGTTCGCGAATGTCCTGACGGGGATCCTCGACCACGAGACGTTCGCACGCGTCGTCTGGCCCACCGGCCTGTTCGCCCGCGAGCGCGGGCTCGGCTACCTGAGCGCGCAAATCACCGACGTGCCCGGGCAGCCCCTCACCTTTCCGACGGTGCTCGCGGCCAGCGGCGTGCGCTACCTGGCGAGCGGCCCGAACCCGGAGCGGGCGGTGCCGCTGCTCCCCGAAGCGGAAGCGACGCGCTTCGGGCTCACCGGGGAGTGGACGACCTATCCGCAGCTGTACTGGTGGGAGGGGCCCGACGGCAGCCGGGTGCTGCACTGGCGGGCGTACCACTACGGCGACGCCCTGCGCTTCGGGTTCGACGTCGGCGCCGAGGCGATGGCGCGGCGCTTGTCCGACTGGCTGCTCACGAACCCGGTGCTCGTCTCGCCGGGCTACCCCTACGATGTCGCCTTGTTGTACGGCGCGCAGTGGGACAACGCCGTCATGGACGAGCGGCTGGTGGAGAACTTCGAGGAGTTCCGGCGGCGGTACGCCTTCCCGCGTATCGTCGCGGGCCGCGCGGAAGACTTCTTTCGCGACGTGGAACGGCGGTTCGGGTCGAAGCTGCCGGTGCGGCGCGGCGACACGGGGCTCTATTGGGAGGACGGCGCCGCCTCGACCGCGGCGGAGCTGGCGCGCTATCGGGCCGCGCAGCTCGCGGCGCGCGCCGTCGAGCTGCTCGCGCTGTGGGACGGGCGGACCGAGGCGCCGGACGCGGAGGGCGCCGGGCGCATGCGCCGCCGCGCCGACGAGCGCCGGCAGATCTGGCGCGACCTGCTGCTGTTCGGCGAGCACACCTGGGGCGCAGCGGCGAGCGTGACGGAGCCGGAGGGGCGGCAAACGGTCGCGCAGTGGGAGTACAAGCGCCGCTTCCTGGACGGCGCCGTGGCTGCGCTGCAGGACCAGTTGGGGGGGGCGCTGCTCCGCATCGGGCGCGCCACGGCGGCCGGTGCCGGCCGTCTGGTCTTCAACGCGTCCAGCTGGCCGCGGACTGACGTGGTGCGGCTGCTGGGCGGCGCCGGCCGCCGGCTCGCGTACGAAGGGCGCGAGTGGCCCGCCGTCGACCTGCCCGACGGCGCTGCGCTCGTCCTGGCTCGGGACGTCCCCGCGCTCGGCTATCTAGCGCTGGCGGAGCGCGCCGGTGCCCCGAATCCGCCGCAAGACGGCGGTACGGCGCTGGAGGCGCAGGCGGGGAGCTTCCACGTCGTGCTCGATCCCGGGACGGGCGCGATCCGCTCGCTCACGGGTGGTGACGGCCGCGACCGGGTGAAACCCGGCGCCTGGTCGGGATTGAACGAGCTGGTGTATGTCACGGGGGGCGCCAACAGCGTGCTGTGGACCGCCGCCGCGCGTGAGCATCTGGCCGCGGCGCCGCAGCTGAGCGTCGCGACGGCCCGGCTCGACTCGGCGCGGCGTGAGCGCCTGCCGGGCATCGGCATGCGGCTCGTCATCGCACGCAAGTTGGACGGATTCGCGGCGATCACGTCCGTCGTGACGCTGTACGACGAGCTGCCGTGGATCGACATCGAGAACCGCTGTACCAAAACCGCCACGCTCGACAAGGAAGCGCTGTACGTCGCCTTCCCGTTCGCGTTCACCAAGCCCACCGTAGAGGTCGAGGTCCCGCTCGGACGGATGACCGTCGAGCAGGATCAGCAGCCGGGCAGCTGCCGCGACTGGTACTGCCACGCGCACTGGGTGTGGCTGCACGAGGGCACGGACGGGGGAGGTGTGCTGTGGAGCGGCCCGGACACGCCCCTGTTCGCCCTGAACGACATCGTCCGCGGTCAGTGGCGCCGCAAGATCGCCCCGGACGGCACGCTGCTCGCGTACGCGATGAACAACTACTGGCACACGAACTACGCGGCGCGGCAGGGCGGCGAGTATGCGTGCCGCTTCCGGATCTCCCTGCTCGCGCCGTCGCCCGCCGGGGATGCCGCCGAGCCGGTGCGGCGCGGGTGGGCGGCGTGCGACCCATTGTACGTGAGCGCGCCCTACATGAACGCGAGCTCCGGGCCGCTCGTCGCGAAGGACGCCGCGCTGACCATCGGGGACGCGGGCGTCCTCGTCCTGGGCGCGAAGCCGGCGGACGACGGGGAGGGGGCCGTCGTCAAGCTGCTCGACGTCAGCGGCGCGGCCCGGAGCGTGGCGGTCGGGCCCGCGGCGTTCGAATTCCGCGAAGCGCGTCACGTCAACCTGGTCGAGATGAACAGCGCGGCGATCGCCGTCGGGCCAGACCGTCGCGTGACGCTCGAGCTCCCCGCCCGCGGCGTCGCCGCCGCGCGACTCTTTACACCGCGGGCGGCGGCCGGTTAACTATGGAGCCATGAACAAGCCGACCACACTGGGCGAACTGAAACACACCGAGTGGGCGAGCGACGCCCGCATCCATCGCACGGTGAAGGATGAGATGCGGGAGAACCTGATCTGCCTGCTCGAGAACGGCTCCCCCTTGTTTCCCGGGATCGTGGGCTACGAGGACACCGTGATCCCGCAGCTCGTGAACGCGATCCTCTCGCGCCACAACTTCATCCTGCTCGGGCTGCGCGGCCAGGCGAAGAGCCGCATCCTGCGCCAGCTGGTGACGTTGCTCGACGAAGAGGTCCCGATCCTCGCCGGCAGCGAGGTGAACGACAACCCGTTCGCGCCGATCTCGAAGTACGGTCGCGAGCTCGTGACCGAACGGGCCGAGCGTGCGCCGGTCGCGTGGCTGCCGCGCGACGCGCGCTTCGTCGAGAAGCTCGCTACTCCTGATGTCACGATCGCCGATATCATCGGCGACGTGGACCCCATCAAGGCGGCGCGGGGGGGACACCTGCTCTCCGACGAGCTGACCATGCATTTCGGGCTGCTGCCGCGCGCCAATCGCGGGATCTTCGCGATCAACGAGCTCCCCGACTTGGCCGGCAAGATCCAGGTGGGGCTCTTCAACATCATGCAGGAGGGCGACGTTCAGGTGAAAGGCTACCCGGTGCGCCTGAACCTCGATGTCGCGCTCGTCTTCACCGCCAACCCCGAGGACTACACGGCCCGCGGCAAGATCATCACGCCGCTCAAGGACCGGATCGGCTCGGAGATCCTCACGCACTACCCCTACACCGTCGAGCTGGGCGCGGCGATCACGCGCCAGGAGTCGTGGCTCGAGCGCAACGGCCGGCCGCTCCGGCTCCCCGACTTCATCGCCGAGCTGATCGAGCGCATCGCGTTCGAGGCGCGCGACGACAAGCGGGTGGACCGGCGCAGCGGCGTGTCCCAGCGCCTGCCGATCAGCGTGCTCGAGAACGTGGTGTCGAACGCCGAGCGACGCACCATCCTCACGAAGGAAAAGACCGTCGTGCCGCGGATCTCCGACATCTACGCGGCGCTGCCTGCGATCACCGGCAAGCTCGAGCTGGAGTACGAAGGCGAGCTACAAGGCCCCGAGGTGATCGCCAAGGACCTGATCCGGCGCGCCGCCGGCAAGACGTTCGAGGCGCGGGTCGGGGGCGCCAACGTGGACGATGCCGTGCACTGGTTCGACGAGGGCGGCGCCCTCAAGATCTCCATGGACGAGCGCTCGGAGACCTGCCTCAAAGGCTTCAGCGTGGTCCCGGGACTGCTCGACCTCGTGGACCAGGTGGGGCTCGCGGCGAAGAAAGACCCCGCGACGATGGTCGCGGCGTGCGAGCTGGTGCTCGAAGGCCTGGTCGCCGAGAAGCGGATCTCCCGCTCCGAAGAGCTGGGCTACGTGCGGGCGCGCGCCGAGCCCAAGGGGCCGGGGTACGGGAAGACCGGAGGCGGGCCGAACCTGTTCTCGTGAGACCTCAGACATCAGACATCAGACGTCAGACATCGGACATCAGCGCTGACGTCTGACGTCTGACGTCTGACGCAGTATCTTCTCTCCGTCTCTCCCCCTCGGAGCCCCCATGGGCAAGCTCGTTTCCGGCGCCGTGCTCCTTGCCATCGCGTTCACCCTGTTGCTCGCCGCCGCGACGCTCCGGTCTCAGCGTCCCGGGCCCGTCGTCAACCTGCTGCGGCTCGCCGGCTATGGCCTGGCCGCGATCGCCCTGGCCGTCGGGATCGGGTCGCTCATGGTCGTGATCGACCCCGGCGAGGTCGGCGTACGGCACGCCTTCGGGTACACCGACCCCGGGCCCCTGCTCGCCGGGATCCGGTTCGTTCCCCCCTGGTCCTCCATCGAGCGCTACTCCACGCGCGAGGAGCAGTGGCCCACGCGCGGCGAGCAGATCGAGGCGATCGAGGCGCTTTCGAGCGAGCAGATGGGCATGCATGTGGAGGTGTCGATCCGCTGGCAGATCGATCCGATGCAGGCGCCGAAGATCTTCACCGAGATCGGCGACGAAGACCAGATCCGCGGCGCCGTGCTCAACGCCATCCGCAAGGGGGTGCGTGACGGCATGGTGCAGTATTCGATCAACGACATCTCCAAGCGCACCCAGATCGCGAACACCATGGAAGGGCTGGTGGACTCCGCTCTGGTGACGCGACCCCGCGCCGGCGGTGGGAACTTTCGCATCGCCACCGTCACGGCGTTCTTCCTCCGCGACCTGCAACCGCCGCCCCAGGTGGTGCAGGCGATCAACAACAAGATCGCGCAGGAGCAGCAGATCGAGACCGAGCGACACCGCGTGGAAGTGGCCCGGCTCCAGACCGAGCAGCAGCGGCTCTTGAACCAGACCCTCTCCCCCGAGGCGCTCACCAAGCAGTGGATCGAGGTGCTGCACGACATGAAGAGCTCGAGCAATCTGATCATCTTCGTCCCGACCGAGGGCGGGTTGCCGCTGCTCAACATCGGCGACTTGCGCAAGAACCTGAAGCCCTGAGCCATGGCGCCGCCGGTCATCACCATCACCCGGCAGTACGCCTCGGGCGGGTCCGACGTCGCGCGCCTCGTGGCCGTCGGGCTGGCCTGGACGGTGATCGACAACGAGTTCGTGGACCAGGTGGCGCAGCGCGCCGGCCTGCCAGTCGAGGAGGTGGCGCAGCGCGAGGAGCGGGCGCCGGGGCTGCTCGAGCGGCTGGCCCGCACGCTCGCCGTGGCGTCGCCGGAGATGTTCATCTCGTCCGCCACCGCGCCGCGCGTCGAACAGGACGAGGCGACGATCGTGAAGATGACCGAGCGGGTGATCGCCGAAGCCGCGGCGCACGGCCGAATCGTGCTGGTGGGGCGCGGCGCGCAAGCCGTACTGGCCCAGCGGCCGGATGCCCTGCACGTCTACGTGGTCGCCCCGAAGCCGTGGCGCATGAAGCTCGCCGTCGAGCGACTCGGCGTGGACCCCGCGAGCGCCGCGCAGGTCGTGGACGAGACCGACCGCCAGCGCGACCAGTACGTGAAGACGTACTACGGGCGCCACCGCCACGACTTCGTGAACTACGACCTGGTGGTGAACACCGAGCGGCTGGGGCTGGACGGGGCGGCGGCGGTGATCGTGGCGGAGGCGCGGCGGCGGCGGTGGACGTGAGCGCGCTGGGGACGGCGTGCGCGGTGCCGGCGGCCTGCGCGCTGGTGTCGGGATGCGCGCGCGGGCCGGCACCCGCCCCCTCCCTCGCGGCCGAGAGCGCTCTACCCGTCGCGGTCATGCCCTTCGAACCGTACGGGGGATTGCTGTACGTGCGCAGTGTGGTCAACCGCGATTCCGCCTGGCTCATTCTCGACACCGGCACTTCCCACACCGGTCTCGATCGCGAGTGGGCGTGGACCACCGGGGCCCTCCCGGTGGCGGCTCCCGGGGCTCCCGCCCCTCAAGTCGCCGAAACGGCGTCGGCCGCGGTCGTCGATACGATGCACCTCGCGGGTCTCGCGCTGGCGAACTATCAGGTGGCGCTGTACGCCTTGCGCGGCGTCAGCGAAGCGAGCGGGCGGCCCGAGCGGGGGTTCGTGGGGCACGACGTGCTGCGACGCTTCACGGTGGAGATCGACTACCGCGAGCAGCGCGTACGGCTGTACGACCCGGCGCGCTACCGCTACGCGGGGTCCGGTACCGTCGTGCCCTTCGCCGCTGACGACGACCGGCCGCTGCTGCACGGGTCCATCACGGTCCCGGGCCGCCCTCCGATCCCGGCCCGGTTGCTGCTCGACACGGGGGCGTCCGGTCTGTGCTTGATCCTGACCGTCCCGTTCGTGGAACGCTACGGTCTGGCGGGGGCCGTGTCGCCGGCCATCGAGGCGCCGATCGGTACCGGGCTGGCCGGGCAGTTGCGTGGGACTCTGGTGCGCCTGAAGGAGCTGCGGCTCGCCGGCTTGCGCGTCGCCTCCCCCACCACAGGGCTGGGCGGCGAGCGTACGGGATTCCTGGCCCGTTCGGATCTGGACGGTGTCATCGGAAACCCGGTGTTCGAGGACTCGCGCCTGATCGTGGACTATGCGCGCCGCCGTGTCATCATCGAGCCGCGAGCCGCGGCGCGGTGCGACTACGACATGAGCGGGTTGCGGCTGACGGCCCAGGGGCCCGAGCTCCGGCACATTGCGGTCGAGTACGTCGTCCCGCACAGCCCGGCCGAGCGCGCCGGCATCCGGGTCGGCGACGAGCTGCTGCTCATGGACGGGCATGCGGTGGGCGATGCCGGCCTGAGCGACGTGCGCCGGGCGCTGCGCGTCAACGGCGCGCTGCGCCGCCTCGTCCTGAGGCGCGACGCCGACACGATCCGCGTGACGCTCCAGCTGCGGCGTTTGCTGTAGCGGGATACTGAAAACGTACAAGGCTCCCTGCCGCAACGTACAAAGCTCTCTGCCGTGGTGATTCCCACGCTGAAGCGTGGGCTCGGCGAGACACTGTGCTAAAGCACACTACGCTTCAGCGTTCTGCCGTGCCGAGCCCATCCTTTTAGGATGGGAACGTCCGACGCTCAACCCCGTTTCGAGCATCCTGTTAGATGGCCGCTACGCGGTCCGCCGCAGCTCCGGCACCCGCCACGCCGCCAGCACCACTGCCAGCGCCGTCGCCGCGCCTCCCAACGCGACGGCGGCCGGCGTGCCGATCCGCTCAGCGAGCGCACCCATTTGGAAGGAGCCGAGGGGCGCGAGGCCCACGAACACGAACGAATAGAACCCCATCACCCGCCCGCGCAGCTGGTCGGGCACGATTTCCTGGATCGTCGTGTTGGCGAGCGCGTTGTTCACGATCATCGTGCCGCCGATGAGCGCCAGCAGCGCCACGGACAGGAGATAGACCTTCGACAGGGCGAACGCCACGAGCAGCAGCCCGAACGAGGCGCCGGCCGCGATGAGCGTGGGGCCCTTCCGGATGCGGCGGTCGAGCGACGCGACGGCGAGCGCGCCGATCAGCGCCCCGATGCCGACCGCCGTCATCATGACGCCGTAACCCGTGGCGCCCCGATGCAGCACGTCGCGGGCGAACACCGGCATCATCACCAGGTAGGGGAACCCGAAGATGCTGAACACCGCCATCAGGACGACGACCGTCCAGATGCGCCGGTCGCTGCGGATGAACGCGACCGCCTCGGAGAGTCCCGCCCAGGCGGACCCCCTGCGGGAGTCCGCGACGTACGGCGGGAGACGCATCGCCAGGAGCCCCCCGATCACCGCCAGGTAGCTCACCCCGTTCATGAAGAAGCATACGCCCACGCCCAGTGCACCGATGACCACTCCCGCCACCGCCGGGCCGACCACGCGCGCCGCGTTGAATGCCGAAGAGTTGAGCGCGATCGCGTTCATCAAGTCTTCCTTGCCGACCAGGTCGACGATGAACGCCTGCCGGGCCGGGATATCGAACGCGTTGACGACGCCCAGGAACGCGGCGAGAGCGGCCACCTGCCACACGGCCACCGCCCGGGTCCACACGAGCCAGGCGAGCGCGAATGCCGGGAGCATGGACAGCGACTGTGTGAGAATCACCAGCCGGTGCTTGTTGGTGCGGTCGACGATCACACCGCCGTAGAGCGTGAGCAGCAGCACGCCGAGCGAGCCGAGCGCCGAGACGAGGCCGACGTAGAAGGGCGAGTTCGTCAGCTCGAGGACCAGCCACCCCTGGGCGACGTTCTGCATCCAGGTGCCGATGAGAGAAACGCCCTGTCCGAGAAAGAACAGCCGGAAGTTGCGGTGGGAGAGCGCCCCAAAGCGAAACCCGCGCGCGGGCTCGTCCATTGCGGGAAAGCTCGCAATCGCCCGATATTTGTGGTAGGGAGCCGATGAAATACACGACGTACAGCCGCTACCTCCCCGAGCTGGCCGACACGATCAACCTCCAGGGCCTGCTCGATCAGCTCGCCGACTTTCTGCTCCAATCGGGCTTCGCCGGAGGCGCGTACTCCCACCCGTTCTGGGGCGAGTTCGGGGAGGACGACTCCGACCGCTCGCTCGACGCCTTACGCCAAGCGATCCTCCAAGCATTGATGGAGTCGGGACAGCTCACCCCCGAAATGCTCAAGCTGCTGCGTGGCGAGTCCAGCGGGGACGCCGAGCGCGACGCCGACCTGCAGCGCCAGCTGTCGGAGCTGCTCGACAAGATCGTCCAGAAACTGATGGAGGAAGGCTACCTGAACGTCAGCGAGGCGCCGAAGATGCCGTCGGGGCAGCAGCCGCTGTTCGGCCCCGGTGGGATGGCCAAGGAAGCCGCTCAGCAGGTGCAGTTCAACCTCACCGAGAAGGGCATCGATTTTCTCGGCTACCGGACCTTGAAACACCTGCTGGGGAGCATCGGGAAGTCGAGCTTCGGCGCCCACGACACCGAGCACCTCGCCACCGGGATCGAGGCCGAGGCCGTCAGCAAGCCGTACGAGTACGGCGACACGCTCAACCTCGACGTCAATGCCACGCTCACGAACGCCCTGCAGCGCGAAGGCCTCGGCGTGCCCATCAACCTCGAGTACGACGACCTGATGGTGCACCAGGCGGAGTACCGGTCGTCGTCGGCGACGGTGCTGATGCTCGACTGCTCGCATTCGATGATTCTGTACGGCGAGGACCGCTTCACGCCGGCCAAGAAGGTGGCGCTCGCGCTCACGCACCTGATCCGCACGCAGTTCCCGGGCGACACCTTGCGGGTGGTGCTGTTCCACGACACGGCCGAGGAGATTCCGCTCGCGCAGCTGGCGCGGGCGCAGGTGGGACCCTATCACACCAACACCGCCGAAGGGCTCAAGCTGTCGCGCCGCATGCTCATGTCCCAGCGCAAGGACATGCGGCAGATCATCATGATCACCGACGGCAAGCCCTCGGCGCTCACACTCCCCGACGGCAAGATCTACGTCAACTCGATGGGGCTCGACCCCCAGATCCTCCAGGCCACCTACCGCGAGGTCGCGCTGTGCCGGCGCAGCGGCATCCTCATCAACACGTTCATGCTGGCGCGGGACCGGAGCCTGGTCGAGTTCGTGAAGAAGGTCTCGGCGATCTGCCGCGGCAAGGCCTACTTCACGAACACGATGACGCTCGGGCAGTTCATCCTGATGGATTTCATGCGGAGAAAGACCCGACGGGTGTCGTAGCAGCGCGTGGTATAACCAGGTGCGGGCTGATAGCCGCCCTGCTCCTGGCAGGGTGTCGCGAACCTGTCGCGCCAATGGCACCGGTGGCTTCGGTCGTCGTCACGCCGGACAGCGCGACCGTGCTCGCGCGCTCCACGCTGCAGCTGCAGGCAACGCTGCTCGACTCGGCCGGTCGTCTTCTCACCGGGCGCGGCGTCCATTGGACCAGCTCCGACCCCTTCGTGGCGACCGTGTCGTCAACCGGCCTTGTCACCGGCGTGGGCAACGGCCCCGCGATCATCACGGCCACCGCCGAGCAGAGGAGCGGCGCCGCACGACTCACCGTTTTCGCCCCCGTGGCATCCGTGACCGTGGACCAGGGCGACCAGACCATCGTCGTCGGGGGAGCCGCGCAGCTGTCGGCCACGCCCCGCGACTGGCGCGGGGTCGTGTTGGCCGCGCGGGTCGTCGCCTGGTCCAGCTCGGACCCAGGGACGGTCAGCGTTACGCCCACGGGCGTCGTGACGGGGCAGGCACCCGGCAGTGGTGTGCTCACGGCCACTAGCGAGGGGCAGACTGGATCGGCCACGATCGCCGTGGCAATCCTGGAGCTCCGCGAGCTCGCCCCAGGACTCTCCACTCATACCTGCGGCGTGACCCCGGGCGGCGCCACGTTCTGCTGGGGGAGCGACGCTTACGGACAGCTCGGCAACGGCGCGGCCGGCGACGACGCCACCGCCATGCTGACCAGGGGGGACCATAGCTTCGTTACGGCCAGCGGCGGCGGCCGGTTCACGTGCGGGGTGGTGGCGGGTGGGGCCGCCTATTGCTGGGGCAGCGGATCGCGCGGGCGGCTCGGCAACGGGTCGGTCGCAGGGAGCCCGACACCCGTCGCGGTCGCGGGCGGATTGTCGTTCCGGACGCTCTCCGCCGGGTTCAGCCACGCCTGCGCGCTCACCGACGAAGGCGCCGCGTATTGCTGGGGCGACAAC
>WNGH01000656.1_pt1 | contig 31853 bp, 29 predicted proteins | sample 5400631 | NCBI WGS metagenome assembly WNGH01 (sample SAMN13153373, study PRJNA577476) | soil metagenome | isolation source: 115 cm soil or saprolite under Garry oak tree replicate 1 | place: USA:California | collected 2016-06-15
TCACTTACGAAGAATGTACGCAATACATGGCAGACCTGGGTGTGGATGTGTATTACAATACGCGTGTTGGGCGTGATATCCAGGTCACCGATCTAGTAAAAGAATATGATGCTGTCTTAATTGCGGCTGGCTGTTATGTCCCCAATGCCTTAACCGGCCCCGATAACAAAGTTGTGCCAGGAGCCGATCTCAAGGGCGTCGAGGATGGTATTCGCCTCCTCGCAAAGACCAACTACGGTGACCCCGCCTACATTGGTAAGCGTGTGGTTGTCTACGGTGGTGGCTTCACAGCTATGGACTGTTGCCGTACCTCCATTCGCTTCGGAGCTGATAAAGTCTACGTCATCTACCGTCGTTCCAAAGAGGAGATGCCTTCTGACGAATACGAGGTGGATGAGGCTATGCTTGAACATGTGGAGTTCATCTATCTCACCTCTATTGTTGAGGTGTTGAGCAAAGATGGTGTGCATGTCAGCGGTCTCAAGCTCATCCGGAACAAACTTGGCGATCCCGATGCCAGTGGACGCCGCCGTGCCGTGGCTGTCAAGGGGAGTGAATATATTCTTGATAACATAGACACGGTTATCCCTGCCCTCGGCCAATCAAGCGACGGCTCATGGTTGCCTGCCAAAGAACTCAACCTTGATGTCAATAGATGGGGTATCCCTCTCGTAGATCGCGAGACCTGGATGACCAGCTATGCCGGCCTCTTCGCTGGTGGTGACTATACCGATGGCGCGCGTAACCTCATTTCAGCCATCGGTGATGGACGTGATATTGCTGGCACGATCAATCGCTATCTCGGTGGTGTCGATAAACCCGCCGAAGCTGCTGAAGAGATCGAGTTGCCTGACTATCGACGCGGGATGGTGGATGACTACGAATCCATCCCCTTCCAGAACATTCCGGGACTGCCGTTGAATGAACGTTACAGCAACACTCGTGAGACAGAAACCGGCTACACTCCTGAGCAAGCGGTCGAGCAGGCGCGTCGTTGCCTACAATGCCAGTTGAATATTATGATTGACCCCTCAATCTGTATTCTCTGCTCCGGCTGCGTAGACATCTGCCCCTACGACTGTATCAGCATGGAGGGACTCTCGCGTGTGGTTAAAGGCGATCCCATGCACCTTGGTACAGAAAGCTGGCGTGGAGGTGCCGATATGATCATCGACGAAGAGAAGTGCATTCGTTGTGGCCTCTGTATTGTGCGTTGCCCCACCGATGCTATCAGCATGGTTCAATTTGAGGTATCTAGCCCCAATGACCGTTGGAGCGTCTCCAAGATACCCCTACTCAATCCCAGGTAAACGTAGAGTGAAGAAAACAAGCTGCCAGGAAGTGGGTACACCCGCTTCCTGGCAGCTTGTTTTCTTCACTCCTGAGTTATTATAGATAAGGTTTTGGTACTAATCTCTTGCTTTGTCTCACTCTTGTGCCGATAATAAAAGTACCTGTCCTTTCGTCGTCAGGCTCTGAGAAAAGGGAAGCCTGCATCTTGTATCTCGTAGAATGGTTGAAGCAATGCGTAATGCAACGTTTGTATATCGAATAGTGTCAATAGGCTTTATCCTGCTGGTATTTGCACTGGCTGCCTGTAGCAGCTCACAGAGTACAACAACAAATACCAGTACGCCGACCCCTACACAGCAGCAAGCGAATACTACTCCTGTGAGCAGCATCTCCGCTTCTCCTCCTATCCACCCACCCATCACACCGATTGTGGCTACACCGGTCACCACTCCCGCCAGTGGACCCATTGTTATTGAAACTCCTACCCGTGTTCCTGGTGGTAGTGCTCATAGTCAGGTAGTGACCCTGCCCGATCGTACGCTGACTATCCAGAATGTCAGCGAGCAGCCCGCTGGATCGAATAGCACAAATGTCACTTTGGTCCTGTCCATCAGTAACACAGGCACAAAAGCTATTCCTAATGAGGCTACCTATTACCAATTGGTTGGGATGGAAGGTGACATCTTTGGTTTACAGTCAAGTGTGACTTCCGGCTTTTATGGCACGGTTGCGACTCACAGCTCCCACAACGGCACCATCGTCTTTGAGGTACCTTCAGCAGCCAGCAAGGGATTGCGTCTGCTCTTCCGCTCTGAGATAGCCACTGAGACCGTGTTTGTGCAGCTTGGCGTGTAGAAAATACACTTCATCAAACCTAAAAACGCTGCTGGATGTATGCCTGTCATCCTGAGCGCAGCGAAGGATCTCTCCCGACGACGAGCCAGATCCTTCGCTGCGCTCAGGATGACAGGCATTATCTCCAAACGTCTATGCTATGCGTGTCTCCAAAACCTTGACTTTTCGCGTTTTTTCCAACAAAATTGTAACAAGCCTTCTCTTTCCGGAATACCGCACATCGATAGCTTTGGAAAAGGAGCTTGTGAGAGATTTTGGTTCTGAGAGACGTATTTCTTTCATAGTAAGAAGGCGAAAGCGCCACCACTCAGGTATATTCCTGTCATTTCATTGTTTTCACGCAGTATCCGTGTAGAGCACACAGAGCAGCGTACAAACCCATTGGGATAGTGTATGTAAAAATCACTGGGGAGGTGCCCCATAGGCGTTCACTTAAGCACGGCTGTCATCCTGAGCGCGAGCTTTGGATCTCTGGCTGGGCCCAGCGCAGATCCTTCGCTGCGCTCAGGATGACAGGCTTAAGTGAACGCCTATGGGGAGATGCCCAGCGATAACATGGAATGAAGGGACATGCAGGAGTATGTAAGGAGCGAACATGATTCGACAACACTGGTCGGATGAAGACATTGCCGAACGGCTACACCGGCGTGACCCAGAGGCTTTAGAGACCCTCATCTTCCGGTATTCTCGAGAACTCTTTTATTTTATTCGTCTAGTATTAGACAGCGTAGGCGTTGCCCAGGATGCGGAAGAGTGTCTCAACGACCTCTTTGTCACAGTTTGGCAAGAGATCGACACTTTTGATCCTGCGCGAGGCACTTTACGCACATGGTTGACGATGCGAGCCAAGTATATTGCTCTTGATCGTCGTCGTCAGTTGTGTCGTCGTCAGACACATAATGTACAGGTGGCAGACGAAAGTCGCCAATGGGCATCATCGGACAGTGGTGGGCGGAAAGTATCTGGGTGGGGAGGCTACGACAATGATAATCGAGTCGCTCTTCCTCCACATCCAGAAGCCAGCATGGAACACTTGTTGGAACAGAGTGAGAGACGCGAAGAACTGCGTCTTGCCCTGGCAACGTTGCCTGAGCTTGACCGCTACCTCATCTATCAACGCTATTTTAAGTTCGCCAGTACCGAGGAACTGGCAGCCAAGACGGGTCTGACCCGGCATGCTGTGGATACACGGCTATGGCGAGCGCGGAAAAGCTTACGTGAGTTGCTCAAGGAGCATGCGAATGAGTATGAGCGAATTTGAGGAAGAAGGGCATAGTTGGGAACAGCATGCGACTCCTTTCTCTACCCAAGACCTCAATCTCCCCGGAGATTTCAACGATGAAGATGAAGCTTTCGCCAAAGAGCTAGGTAGCCTCTTTGCACTTGATGAAGAAGTCTTACCTCCTTATTTTGTGCAGACACTTCTCGATTCTGAGAATCCCCGTTTTCAACCTGTTGAGCATGGCTTGGAACGCAAAACATGTGCCCATGTCTTTCGTCGTCTCAGGCTACGTCATCACATCTTTCATTTGCGTCGCCCTCCCATGGCCTCGCTCTTTACTTTCCTACCGGTGCGTAGTTCGCTGATCGCGGGGGCCGTACTGATATTGTGTATGTGCCTGACTGTGATGTTGACAGCTCCTTCATTTGCCTCCGGGATGGACATTTTGCTTCACGGTACTAAAATCGGTGTGAAGTTGGTACAGAGCTATCCTGCAGGTGTCAATTCATCGCATAGTGGCAGGATGCGTAATAGCACTGCCGACGCTCAACCCAAATTAACTTTACAGGCCGCTCTGCAACAACTCCATGGATGGACGATGTATTGGCCGCAAGCTATACCCTCTTCCTATACTCTTGATGCTACCTACCTCTATCAAGGACAGCAGCAAGACTGGGTTGATGGTCCCTTTATCGAATTAGATTACTCGCTGCATGGAGAACAATCACGTGGTACTGGTTTGCTCGCTATTCGTGAATTTAAGCTACAACCAGATGTTAATGTACTCCAGATTGTCAAGGATGGGGCTGCTCAAACCATAAAAATAAATCAAAATGGCGGTGTGCAGGCCATTTATGTTGATGGTCAATGGGTGAGACATAATAGATTCTTGCATGTTTGGGTCTATGGTGAACGTAGCGAACTGATCTATCAAAAAGATGGGATCATCTTCTGGATTGTCGGTGATCCACGTGATGGGATGGGCGAAAATGCCTTGCTCAATATCGCCAACTCTCTGCAGGTATTCCACCTTAGCCAGTACATCCATTCTGACAACGATAGTGTCACAGATATGGTCATTTTGATGAATGGAGATGTCGATGGCCTCTTTACCGGCGACCTCCTGGCTATCTACCCAGATGATAATAGTACCAGTACGTACCTGAGCCTTGGTAGTAGTGAACAGCCACCTTCACAGGCGCCCACGTCCAAAGGAGCGCATACACACTGATTGTTAAAAACTGTGAAATGTCGGCTTGCCGTGTGTGACCCTTCTCTTAGTATGGATAGTGTTTGCTTGTAGTAGCGCACCATCCATCACTAAGAGACTGCTTCTTTTTGGTGGCTCAAAGCATGAGCCATAACCCATCCATCCTATAACACTAGACATAAGTTTGTGTCATCTGGTATCTTTATAGTAGTGGGGCATGAGTTATGAAAAAGAAGAAATATGACTACCGTTCTTGTATCTGACGCCGTTTTCAGCAACGGAGCTGGAAACATCGTCAATGACTCTACCTCAACGCCGAGGAAAGGGATACTATACTATGAAACAACAAACCTTAAAAGAAAGTCCTGTAAAGACGCATGGCTTGCCCAATCTCCGTCTTCTCCGGCAACGCAAAGGTCTCAGCCTCGGTCAGCTTGCCGACATGACTGGCTTGCGCCGTGATACTATTGCTCATCTCGAAGATGGCCGTGAAGACCCCCAACCCTATCATCTTCGTCTCCTAGCGCGTATTCTTGATGTCCGTCAGCCTGACTTGCTTTCCTGAGCCTATTTTTATAGAGCCTACCAAAACCCTTGACAATTCCCTTCCTTTTCATTATACTATAATTAATTAATTAATCAGTTAGTCAATAGAATGTAGGAAGATTAGAGAACATATGGCGCGAACGCCAAAAGTTGTGGAAGACCGTCGCGAACAGATTATGGACGCAGCTATGCGCGTCTTCTCACAGAAAGGATTTAGCAGGGCCACGAACAAAGACATCGCTCGTGAGGCTGGCATTACGCCTGGACTGATCTATCATTACTTTGAGAACAAAGAAGCTCTGCTCAAAGCCATGATTGAGGGGCGTTCACCTTTAAGACTGCTTGGCTCTTTGCCACCTCAAGCCTTGATGTTGCCACCCGAAATGTTTCTACGCTTTTTACTGCTGCAAGTGTTAAACATCGTCGAAGAGGAGAAATTTGTCCTGCTGATTCGTACTATGCTGCCGGAAATGATCCATAATCCGGCCATGAGACCGTTGGCAACCAATGTGATCCAGCGCATAGTTGCTTTCTTAGGCAGCTATTTTGAGACAAAAATGGCCAGTGGCGAGTTACGCCAGCTTGATCTCGGCCTGACGACACAGACCCTGCTTGGCAGCGTCATAGGCTTCGTCTTGCGTCGTCAAATTTTGCGTGACCCGGTGGCACTGGAGTATTCGCATGAACAGATTGTCGATACTATCGTTGATGTCGTACTCAAGGGCCTCTTACCGCGCTAGCATTTTTTTGAGCACTTTATTAATTGGCTGATCAGTTAAATGCATGACACAATTTCTTGCCTTCACAAGGGAGGTACTTATGTCGGAAACTCTTCCTCATACGTCGCCAGCTCAACCGACAGAAACCCAGGAGCAGAGCCGGGCTGTGGTTGTTATCGACCGTCTCGTCAAACAGTTTGGTAAACTGCGTGCCGTGAACGATTTGAGCATGACTATCACTACCGGTGAAACCTACGGCTTGATTGGCCCTAACGGCTCCGGTAAAACGACGCTCATTCGTTTGCTGGTTGGTCTGATGCGTCCCACCAGTGGAACTATCCGCGTGATGGGGCAACGCATACCCAGCAGCAAAGTCTCACCTCACCTGGGCTACATGACCCAACTCAGTGCTCTTTATCAGGATTTGACGGCCAGAGAGAATATGCAGTTCTTCTGCAATATCTATGGCCTGCGTGGCAAAGCACAACAGCAGCGTATCGCGGAGATGCTTGAGCGCGTCGACTTAGCCGATCGTGCCAACGATGTTGTGAGCAAATTCAGTGGCGGCATGAAGCAACGCCTCTCGCTGGCCTGTTCCCTGGTACATCGTCCACGCCTTGCACTGCTTGACGAGCCAACCGTCGGTGTTGATCCCCAACTGCGCCGCTCGTTCTGGGACTACTTTGCCCAATTGAATACTGAGGGGGTGACCATCATTGTCTCCACCCACCATCTTGATGAGGCCAGCCGCTGCACCCGCTTAGGTCTCATGCGCTTCGGTTCATTGCTGGCCCAGAATACTCCCCAGGAACTACTGCGTCAATCGGGCCAGGACAATATGGAAGACGCCTTCCTGCACTTTGCTAGTCGCCAGGAGGTACAACCATGAGCTTCGCACGTATTCTGGCTCTTGCCAGCCGTATTATCCACCAGGTTCTGCGCGATAAACGCACCCTTGCCCTGATCTTCGTCGTCCCCCTCGTGGTAATGACCCTACTCTACCTGGTGCTTACCAGCGCCAGCAGCATTCGCACCCTCGCCATTGTGCGACCCACGGGTACGAACAGCGACCGCCTCAATACGCTCATTGATAAGCTCCTGCCCGGCAAAGATAAGCTCAATACGCTCAATATTTCTACTGATCAGGTGGACACAACACTCAAAAATGGGGATGCCGATGCTGCCATCGTCTTCCCGCCCAACTTTGCTCAGCAGGTTTTCGCCGGACAAAATCCGCAGGTGCAGATTAAGCTTGAAGGCTCTGATCCCATCGTTGCCAGTGCCATGAGCGACCTTGCCAAAGGTCTCATACAGCAGCTTGGTATAGCTCTGGCAACCTTGAAAGCACAACAAGGACAGGGGGGACAAAGTGGTCAAACGCCATCACTCGTGAGTAGCTCCATTCCCTTTACCGTCGCTAATCCCCAATACCTGCACGGCGGGCCGGAATATACCTTCAATGACTCTATCGCTCCCGTCTTCATCGGCATTTTCTCCTTCTTTTTCGTCTTCCTGCTCACCTCGGTTGCTTTCTTGCGTGAGCGATCACAAGGCACCATTGAGCGCGTCATGGTCTCTCCTCTCACCCGTGCTGAACTGGTGATGGGCTACATTTGTGGCTTTACCCTTTTTGCCCTGGTACAATCGCTGGTCATCCTGCTCTTTGTGGTCTTCGCCTTGCGCGTCCACTATAGTGGCAATCTGGCTCTAGTTTTCCTGGTCTCAGCCCTGCTCACCGTTGGCAGCGTCAACCTGGGCATCTTCCTTTCGACTTTTGCTCAGAATGAATTTCAGGTGGTGCAGTTCATTCCTCTGGTGCTGGGTATCCAGGTTTTCCTCTCCGGCATCTTCTGGCCCGTAAACCAGTTGCCGAGGCTGCTCCAACCCATCTCGTACATCTTACCCCTAACCTATGCCAATGACGCCCTGCGCGGTGTCATGCTCAAAAACAATAGTCTACAGGACATCGCAGGACAACTCTCGGCCTTACTGGTCTTTGCCCTGCTCATGGTGCTGTTAAGCTCGCTTACGGTTCGTCGTCAAATTGCCTGATGGAACATTGTATAACCCAGGAGGTACTCACATGCAAAACGATGTTCAAACACAAGCACAGCCATCTGTACAACCGCAACATACCGAACAAACTACCTGTTGTATCGTTGGTGCTGGCCCCGCCGGAGCGGTTCTTGCTCTGTTGTTGGCACGCCAGGGTATTCCCGTCGTGCTGCTCGAAGAGCATATGAACTTTGATCGTGACTTTCGCGGTGACACCATTCACCCCTCAATTCTGCAAATTATGGATCAATTAGGCCTTGCCGATCGCTTGCTTACAATTCCACATGCTGAAATGCACAGTTTGAACCTCAACACAAGCGATGGGCCTTTCACCCTGGCCGACTTTCGTCGCCTGAAAACACGCTTTCCTTTCATTGCCATGCTCCCCCAGGTGCATTTCTTGGAGTTTATCACTACGGAAGCTAAACGCTACCCAAACTTCCGCTTAGTCATGGGCGCACGAGTCGAGAAACTGCTTGAGGAAGATGGCTACATTCATGGGGTGTACTATCGCGCTCAAGATGGTTGGCATGAGCTACGCGCCACCCTCACTGTGGGGGCCGATGGTCGTTTCTCGCGTGTGCGTAAATTGGTGGGCTTTGAGCCAATTAAAACCGCCCAAGCTATGGACGTTCTCTGGTTCCGCTTGCCACGCAAGGCCAATGATCCAACCGAGCCAGCAGGGCGCATCGGCAGTGGACACATCTTGATCATGCTCAATCGTGACCAGGACTGGCAGATGGGCTATGTTATCCCCAAGGGCGGTTACCAGAAACTGCGGGCCGCCGGTTTGCCTGCTTTGCGACAAGAAATGGGTCAGCTCTTACCGGCATGGGTCGAACCTGAGCGCATAGAGACCATCCAGGAATGGAAACAGGTCTCGATTCTCTCAGTCGAGTCCAGTCGTCTTCCCCGCTGGTATCGTCCCGGCCTCCTACTCATCGGTGACGCAGCTCACGTTATGTCACCTGTGGGTGGTGTAGGCATCAACTACGCCATCCAGGACGCTGTCGTGGCAGCCAATGTCCTAACTGAGCCGCTCAAAGTCGGCAAAATACGCCTGAGCGACCTTGCCAAAGTGCAACGCAAACGCGAGTTGCCCATCCGCATCATTCAGGGCTTCCAAAACTTTATGCAGCAACGAGTGATTGCCAATGTTCTTGGTTCAGCTTCAGCTTCAGTTTCAGTTTCAAGCTCAGACGAGCCTTTGAAAGTTTCTCCTCTTATGCGTTTCTTCATCAAACTGCCCGTGATTGGCACGCTACCCGCACGGCTCATTGCCTTCGGTCCTGTGCCCGTTCATCTTAAACAGTAAATTTCTGTGAAGAAAAAAGGCTGGGGCAACTTGCCCCAGCCTTTTTTCTTCACAGAAATTATCTCACACTCGCACTGTGCTGACCTGCTTCTCAAAGTTCTTGAAGAACTGATCGAGAGCAGTCTTCACGGCAGGTTTTACGATCAGCTCAGGAGTGGCAGCAATCTTGCCCTCTCTGTCAGCGTGAGCAGTATAGGTCAGGGTGGTGACGCCAGGGGCTTCTTCTACCAGGTCTATAACGCACTGCGCCTTAATCGAACCAAGGGCATTGCTCGGTTCAGTAATCAGGGTCACGCGAGAAGGAGGAACGACTTCACCTGTCCACACATACACTATATACGGGCCTTTGAAGCCGGGGAAGTTCGGGCTAATCTTCAGCTTCAGCTGCTGGCGACCTTCCATCTCCACCAACTTTGCGACTTCGCAGCCGGGAATGCTCTCTTGTAGAACAGCCGGGTTCAACAATGCGTTGAATACCGCCTGGCGGGGCGCATTGATCTTCTGGCTACCTGAAATATCCATGTAAACGTTTTAACCTCTTCCTAACTTTTAGATTTGCGTTTTGGTGCCTCCTCCAATACATCATGTCACAGGTATCAGCACTTCACGGCTTCTATTATGAAGGATGTGTTTGTATCTATCAATAGATGTAACAGGAAGTACTATATTGCAGCGCTCTTCCCTTTTCACAGTACCTCCATCCTTTCGTGTGAAATATGTCCCCTATCTGTAGGGGCGCAATTATGAACATTAAAAATTTCCTGTCAACCGCCGATCTCATCTACAACTAACCTGGCTGTACCTGGCTAAAAAAGTAAGCCACCAGTGCAAAAGCCACACCGCAGTAGAGTATTAACCCTACCGCTATCGGTATAAGCACCACCGCCGATGCTTTGCCTCCACCTATGCGATGTACGGCCATAATCGAAAAAATTGCCAGCACGATACGGTAGATCAATAGCCCTAAAGCAAGAAAAGCTCCCGCGAGAGGAATCAAACCGAGCAGCGATGAGATGATGCCAAGTGGCACATCGAAGAGCAAGTAGGTATAGCCTTGCGTCACAAATTTACCCTGCCCTCCAAAGGCTTTAGCTAGCCCATAGATGATGCCCATGACGATAAAGAAAAACAGTGGTATCAGCACAATATCGCCCACTGTCACGTAAAAGCCAACCTGGCTGATCAATTGGACCATGGCAAGAATTTGTTGCGTGCCAGCTGTTGTTGGAGGTGTTGTCGCTGTCGTGGCAGCCGGTGTAATGGCAAATCCTAATAGCCCCAGCAATGTATCAACGACAGCTAGCCCAATCAATTGCACCCATACAATATTCCAGGCCGCTTTGCCCATCTCTTGCGCGAAAGTCATCGCTCCAGGTTTCGTCAACACTTTGAGGTATTGCCCTGGTAATTGACGAATCGCCTCCCCTAACGGTAATAGATGCTCTTCGGGCGGCACATACCCACGTTCCGCTCCATAGGTAGAAGGATAGCCATACGTGGGCACCTCATAGAGATTCTCCGGTCGCGTACCATAAGGATTTTGTGGGCCTGTATAGGGATTTCCTGGTGTAGAGTCTGTACTACTGTAAGGATTCTGCGGTGGTGTTTCATAAGGATTTGCCGTGGTACCATTTCCGGCATTTACCTGTGGGTCATTGAGATTACTCTCTCTTTGAGTTGGATCCCAGGACATGATATTTCTCCTTTATATAGGTCACTCTCGTGACTATTCAGGTGTCTGAATAGGTCCATATTTTCATAAGAGCGATAAGCTAGATAACTATTTCTATCATAGCATAACGTATCGTGACTGGGTAAATGAAATGCGCTGTCACCAACCTCCTCCTTCTTGACACCTGCTCATCTCGTTCTATAATAGAGTAGTAACCCTCCTCTCTCACAATACGTTGTAGTAATATCCAGCCCAGCAGGGGTATAGGACAGATGGATGGGCTATTGGAACAAAGAGGCTGTGTATCGTTGTTCTCTATTGTAGAAGACAATCAATTTCACATGTCATTACAATGGCAAGCAGCAGTTTTTCTTTTCGAGGGACGTTCATGATGGCGATTAATCCTGATGAGTCATTGGCACCCATGCAGATGCCAGATCATCATGATGGGAATACATTACAGGATTTGTTGGCGGAGACGCGCCAATATCTGGCTCCAGAAGAATTGGAGCGGATTGAACGTGCCTACGAACTGGCAAGCCGGGCGCATCAGGGAGTGCTACGCCGTTCAGGCGGGCCATATATACAGCACCCATTAGAAGTAGCCCTGCTGCTGGCCGATATGCGTATTGATGCTGATGGCATTGCCGCAGCTCTGCTACACGATGTGGTGGAAGATACCCACTACTCGCTGGATGATTTGCAGGCGCAGTTTGGTACGGCAGTGACAAACATTGTCGATGGCGTCACCAAATTTGATGCGCTTGTCCCAGGCGTAACCTCAACCGTATCTTCAGCCACCACTGAGAAAACCGATCTGGATATGGTATTGCAAGAGGTTCAGAATGATGAGCAACGTCGTCAGCAGGCACGAGAGATGAAACAGCGGCAACGTTCGGAGACGGTACGCAAGATGCTGCTGGCCATGGCCGAGGATCCACGTGTAGTAGTGTTGAAATTGGCCGATCGCTTGCACAATATGCGGACCCTGGAAGTAATGAATCCAGTCCAGCAGCAGAATAAGGCACGAGAGACGAGCGAGATTTATGCGCCACTGGCACGGCGGCTGGGTATGGCCCTGCTACAGGCAGAACTGGAAGATCTGGCTCTGCTGTATCTGGAGCCGGAAAAGTATGCATGGCTGGCGAGGGAAGTACAGAAAGAACTCCAGAAGCGTCAAAGCTACATTGATGGGGTGTGCCGTACACTCCACGACGAGATGGAACGGGCAGGTATCCATGCGGAGGTACAGGCATGGCAGAAGCATCTAGCCAGCATTAATCGCAAACTTCAGCAGAGTGGAGGCGAGGTAAGCCAGATCCATGATCTGGTCTCGTTCCGTATCCTGGTAAACTCCGAGCATGACTGCTATCTGGCTCTGGGTCATATTCACGCCCTGTGGCGACCGAAAGATGGACGTATCAAAGACTTTATCGCTACGCCAAAGTTGAATGGCTATCAGTCGCTGCATACCACCGTCTTTTGCCTGGAAAACCGACTGGCAGAGATTCAGATTCGCACCCACGATATGCAGCGCACCGCTGATTATGGGATTGCCAGCCACTGGTATCTCAGGGAGCGCGGTGGCTCGCGTCTCTCCTACCAGGAGATGATTACCTGGATTGAGCAACTGCGCGAGTGGCAACGAGAGTTACCCCAGAGTGCGGACGAGTTTGTAGAAGCGGTCAAGGGAGATATCTTCCAAGAACAGATCTTCGTCTTTACCCCCAAAGGTGAGGTCAAGGACCTGCCGCGTGGCTCTACTCCTTTGGATATGGCCTACCGTATTCATACCGATATCGGTGATCACTGTGACGGCGCACGCATCATTACCAATATGGCTGATACGGGGCGTCTGGTCACGCGCCTTGTACCCCTTGATTATGAGTTACAGGGCGGCGAGATTGTGGATATCGTTACCAATAGGGCAACACATCCCACCCGTGACTGGCTGTCGTTTGCCCGCACAGCGGCGGCGCGTAACAAAATTCGCCGCTATCTTAAAACATATGAGCGCGAGATCAACCTGCAACTAGGGCAAGAACGCTTAGATCTGGCCCTGAAATCAGTGGGAGTCTCTCATGGCATCAGCGTGGTACGTGACGACGATTTTACAACGCTGCATACAAGTAGGAAATACGCAACGTTAGAAGATATCTACGTAGCTATCGGGCGCGATGATATGGATATCGAGACGGCGGTAGAACATCTTGTACCATTGCTGCAACAGCGAGGGGATATCGCTTCTGCACGGAAAGCAGAGGAGATAGCCGCAGAAACGGAAGCCGAGGCGAAGCAGCTCATGCTGCCTGCGCCCATGGATAATAAAAGCGGAGCTAATTGGAATCCAACACTAGTGAAACTGGCTCACTGCTGTTATCCTATTCCTGGCGATGTCATTGTGGGGGTCTTCAACCCAGGGAAGGGTATGATCGTACATAGAGATGATTGCAGAACGCTCCGCCGCTATCGTGAGCAGGCACACGAGCGGCTGTTTGAAATCAACTGGCTCCAGCTTGAAACGCAGCACTACCTGGCTCCAATTACTATTGTGGCACGCGACCGTGCCGGTTTACTGCGTGATGTAGCAGCAGTGGTGGCCGATGCAGGTATTAATATGACATCGGTAACTTCCAGCACCAATGCATCTTCACAGAAAGCTGTGATTACAGCGATCTTGGAGATCGAGGCTGTCGATCAAATCGATCGTATCTTCAAACGATTACGGCAAGTAAAAAATGTCGTCAGCGTCCATCGCACACTCTCGACGAAGGCAACGGCAAGCCGCCGTATTGAATAATAGATGAGTAAAGATTATGATATCTCTTCCCGTAGATAAAGACTCTCTAGCTCACAGCGATGTGCAAAGCACCATTCGACAGCTGTTGAAAACTGTCAAACAATATATGACAGACAGCGAGGTTGTCCAGGTAGAGCAGGCTATAGTGCTGGCCCAGAAGGCAACAGAGCATGTGGATAGCCATGATGAGCCATCGCTGCATACACTACGCCAACTGTCACCGTTAGAGCACGCGCTGGCCGTAGCCAGCATTTTAGCTCAGATGCATATTGATGCCGTCGGGGTCTCCGCTGGCGTCGTCTTTGAAGCTATCGACGCCGGACATTTATCACTTGAAAAGGTGCAAAATATCCTGGGCTATGCGGTAGAGCGTGTGGTCAGTAGTATGCTGCGCCTGAATATCCTCGAACGCAAGAAGCACAACGTGGAGGCACAATTCACTGGGCCCACGAACAGTACGACCAATGCTGAGACAGAGAAAAAACGGCGTATCCGTGAAGCCCTACGCCGCCAGCAAGCAGAGACAGTGCGTAAGATGTTTATCGGCATGGCAGACGATCCACGGGTTGTCTTGCTCAAACTGGCCTATCGTCTACATGCTATGCGCCTCATCTTGCAGGAGATGCACCTCAATCCACTTAACAACATCGATCAACAAGAAATGTTGACCATGGCCCAGGAGACTCGCGAGATTTATGCACCGCTAGCCGGACGTCTGGGAGTCTCGCGAGTAGAAAGCGAGCTGGAAGACCTGGCCTTTGAAATGCTTGAGCCTGACCGATACGCCTGGACCCTTTCCTATGTTGAGAAGGAACGCAAGCAGTGGAGTTCCTATGTGGAGCGTGTATGTGCCATGCTGCGTAAAGAGATGGCGACGATTGGCTTGAAAGCTGAGATTTCAGGACGGGTCAAGCACCTGTATAGCTTTTATAAGAAAATCGTGCGAACTGCTGGTGAAGGTGAGATGGCCAGACTCAGCAATCTGCAAGAAGCTCTTGATGTTGGCCAGATTCATGATTTGATCGCCTTTCGTATCCTGGTCAATTCAACGCCTGATTGCTACGTTGCACTTGGACATGTGCATAGCCTGTGGAGGCCCAAAGAGGGGCGTATCAAGGACTACATTGCCAACCCCAAGTCTAATGGCTATCGTGCGCTACACACCACTGTATTTTGCATGGATAATCACCTGGTTGAGATACAGATTCGCACGTTTGCTATGCACGAGATGGCTGAATATGGTGTGGCCATGCACTGGCACTATAAAGACGTTGGTGACCACGCCTCGGCTTCGGCCAAAGAGCTGCTCTCGTGGCTGCATCAACTGACGGAGTGGCAACGCGACCTGCGCTCATCCAATACCAGCGATGCCGATTTTGTCGAAGCTGTCAAAGACGACATCTTCCAGGAGCAGATCTTCGTCTTTACCCCCAGAGGTGAGGTCAAGGACCTGCCGGTTGGTTCGACACCGGTCGATTTCGCCTACCGCATTCACTCCGGCTTGGGTGATAAATGCGCTGGCGCACGCATTATTACCGAGAGCACTAATGGTGCCACAGAGGGTGATCGCCTGATCACGCGCATGGTGCCACTGGACTACGAACTCAAGAGCGGTGATATCGTTGAGATTGTGACCAACCGTACTGCACATCCCACCCGCGACTGGCTTAATTTTGCGCGTACCGCTGCCGCACGCAGCAAGATTCGTCGCTACCTCAAAACCCATGAGCGCGACATCAATATGCAGATTGGCCGCGAACGCCTGGATCGCGAGTTGAAGGCTCGTGGTGTGGTGCGTGGCATCGAGGCATTGACGGAGGATACTCAACACTGGCTATCCAATGAATATAACGGTAAATCTTTTGAGGACATCCTGGCAGCCATTGGTAGCGATGACTTGCGTCAACATCAGGTAGCAGTCAGGTTGTTAGAATACTGGGATGGACGCGAAGGCAAAGAGGTAAAAGAGGAAGAGGAACCACTGCCTCTTCCCACGACGCCCAAGCCAAGCTCTTCCGCACAGTTACACGTAGCCGGTGTCAGTGGGCTGCTGACCAATCTGGCGAGTTGCTGTTGTCCATTACCGGGTGACGAGATTGTGGGTTTCATCAGTCGCGGCAAGGGTGCGATTATTCACCGTGCCGACTGCAAAAATATTGGCCGCTATCGTGAACGGGAGCGCGAACGCCTCATCTCCGTCAGTTGGGCCGGTATGGGACAGCAACGTTACCTGGCCCCTGTCCTGATCACCGCTCGTGACCGGGCAGGCTTGATCCGCGATATTGCGACAGTGGTTTCCGATATAGGTGTCAACATGGCCTCGGTGAGTTCCACTGTCCATCCAGGCAAAGAAACAGCTTTGATCAGTGCGACGTTGGAGGTGGAGAACCTGGATCAGCTAGCTCGCGTCATTACGAAACTTGAGAAGGTTCGGGATGTGAGAGGTGTGGAGCGAGATTTAGGCAAGACACGCAAAAAGTAAGAGAGCAGATGAGCCGCCTCCAGGCGGCTCATCTGCTCTCTTACTTAATTATTGGCTTTATCCGCGCAACCGTTCCAGCACAGGAGGCTGGCGCAATTTTGCTAGCGCACCTGCTTCGATCTGGCGAACACGCTCACGGGTAATACCCAGTTCACGTCCTACCTGTTCGAGAGGATGAGCCTGTCCATTGCCAAGTCCAAAACGCAACTGTAAGACCAACCGCTCACGAGGAGTCAATACAGACTCAAGCACGCGCTGCACTTCATCTGTGAGCGTCTGGGTGGTGGCAATATCTTCGGGTGAAGCCGACTCAGTGTCGGCAAGTACATCGCCCAGTTCCTGTTCCTCATCTTCACCTACCGGAAGTTCGAGGGAAACAGGCGCACCAGGAGCTGACTGAAGCTCGACCATGCGTAGAGGGTCTAAGCCTGTTGCTTCTGCTAATTCTTGCTCGGTCGGTTCACGCCCCAACTCCTGTAAGAGACGCTGGCGTTCGCGACGAATACGATTGAGCGCGGTATTCACATAGACAGGTAAGCGGATTGTGCGTCCTTTATCGGCCACGGCACGGCTGATGGCCTGGCGGATCCACCAGGTAGCATGAGTAGAAAATCGGTGGCCGCGCCGCCAGTCATAACGTTGTACAGCGCGAATGAGGCCAATATTTCCCTCTTGAATGAGATCAAGTAGGGTCAAACCGCGACCAACGTAGCGTTTGGCAATACTGACCACAAGGCGAAGGTTCGCCAGAATAAACTGCTTCATGGCCTCGTGATCACCTTTTTCGATGCGCTGGGCCAGCTCGATCTCACGCTCATGCGTGATCATTGGTACGCGGCCTATTTCGCGCAGATAGGTCATCACGGCATCTGACTCACCAGTATCTGTAGCACTGACTGCATTCTCATCCTGATCTTCCGAGCGGCGGCGACGGAGAGCAGAGCGACGAGCTGGCGTCTCTACGTCGGTAGCCATTGACGGCAGAGCGAGAATAGAGGCAGCTTCCAGTTCAGGTGAGCCTTGTAACTGAGTCAGGTCTTCATGCATAGCAGACATTTCTTCCAACTCAAGGGAGACTGGCTCTAGACCACTAAGGTCTTCTTCCAACTCCGACTCATCTTTATCAGATTCTTCCTCTACAGCATCCTCAACTATATAATTCAGATCTTTGGGAAGCAAATGCTCGACAATATCCTCGATATGCTCCTCGTGATCTGGATTTGTATCTTTATTCTCCAACGCCATCCCTATCAGGGTACACTGTTGTACATCTATCATTCTACGCCCTCCGTGAAAAGTACCTTAGTATCTTAAACAGCAAGATATATGTTTCGTCATCTGGCCCTACACTCAAGGAAAGCGACCTTAGATCGAATACCGGGTCTGAGTACCGAGTGGGAGGATGTCAAAGACGTGTCATTTCGTTTCTATTCACACTTCTAGCACAAGCAAGGGATGTCGCCTAACCTCCATTGCTTGTAGAACTTCCATCCACTATTACAAACACATCTCAGTCGGAAAATATTCCTACTCCTACCATTATAACGTATACTGCCCCTTTCGTTCTAGTCCTTACGGCCAGTTTTTCACGGGACACTTCATACTAACCTATATTTATTACGTTCGACACCCCTCTAAGGTGGCAAATCCCTCGGCGTCCTCGTGCTGTGTTCTGCTTCCCAATTGGCCCCAAAGATATAGCCCAACGCCAGTGGAATAACCCCCACATCGCTTCACCAATAAAATCATAGAGGAAGAAACGGAGATATGCATTCTCCTCTGCCCCAGCAATCATATTTGTATACGATTTCTCTCTTGACGTTGGCCGGTTCCTCCTCTAGAATAACATGGATGGGCATGTTCATGCAACTGTTAGATGTGACAATTAAACGTGTGGATAAGACGTTGCCGCTACCGACATATGCTACGGCGGGTTCGGTGGCGTTTGACCTGCTGTGCCGCGAAGAGACGGAGGTGGCTCCCCGTCAGTTGGGCTTTATCCCCGGCAATGTGATTGTACACACGCCACCTGGCTATATGTTGCTGCTGGCTCTGCGGAGTAGCACGCCACGTCGCAAGGGCCTACTTATTCCTAATGGCGTCGGCATCATCGACCAGGACTACTGCGGCGAAGGTGACGAACTGATGGTGCAGGTCTACAATTTCCGTGAGGAGGCAGTGATGGTGAAGCGCGGCGAGCGTATCGCGCAAGGCATGTTTGTGCCTATTATGCATGTGCTATGGCATGAGGTTGATCAGATGGGCCAGGGCCGCGGTGGCTTCGGCAGCACAGGTGCGTAGGGAGGGAGTAAATGAAGCCATGATACCCAATTATTATTATACCATCCTCGAAGTGACCCCTACGGCGACTCAGGCAGAGATTAAGCGTGCTTATCGCCGCTTGGCTCGCCAGTATCATCCTGATTTGAATCAGCTGGCTCTGGATCAACATATCAAGCAACTGAATGAGGCCTATAAAGTTCTGGGAAATACAACCCGTCGTGCAGCGTATGATGCCCAATGCCTGGAAGAGCAGCGACGAAAAATGGCCCAGGAGCACGTGCGCCAGCAGAAACCGCAACAACAAGCAGCCAGGCAGGTAAAGCAAGAGCCAGAGATGACGTGGATTGAAGGTATTTTTGGCTTCGTGAGAGAGTTGAGGAGGAATATGCGGGAAGAGTAGGCAGAACAAGTAAAAAGGAGAAGAGCAGAGTGGTTTCCAACCCTACCACTCTGCTCTTCTCCTTTTTACTTGTAAGACTTTTTCCCTTACATACCCAGCAAATGGTACGTGTACAAGTCCTTATCGTTAGATCCGATGTAGAGGATACCATTGGCGATGGCTGGCGACGAAGTGATCGCACTGTTCACCATAGCCACGCTCCTGCTCCACAACTTCTTACCAATCTGGGCGTTGAAGGCATATAGCGTGTTGTCCGATGAAGCTACGTAGACGACACCACCTGCCACCGCTGGCGAGGAATTCACTGCCCCCCCGGTCGGGTATGTCCAGGCCAATGCACCAGAGGTAGCGTTGAAGGCATAAACCTTACCGTCTGCCGAGCCGACGTAGATGAAGCCATTACCGACCGCTACCGATGAATCAACGCTACCGCCGGTTGTCGCCGTCCACAGGCTCGCGCCAGTCTTGGCAACTAAGGTATAAACTTTGTGATCCTCAGAGCCAACATAGACCACGCCTGCCCCTATGGCTGGCGATGATACAATCGGGCCACCGGTGGGGAATGTCCACAGGGCTATGTGGGTTACCTGATCAATAGCGTACAGCTTACCATCTTGTGCACCTACAAACACGACGCCATTTTTAGTCACCTGCGTGCTCTCGGCTGGCGAAGAGGTGATCGCGCTACCGATTTTGTATGTCCACAGGACTGTCCCTTTGCTTTCCTGAATAGCATAGAGCAAGCCATCAGACGAGCCGACATAGATCACACCACTGGCGGCTACCGGTGAAGAGGTCACTGGCCCACCTGTGAGGTCGGCCCAAACCTTTGCCCCTGTCTTGCCATTATAGGCATAGACCTTACCATCAGCCGAGCCAACGAAGACGACGCCATTATCTACCGCCGGTGAAGAGGTGATGGCGCCACCGGTAGTCGCTGTCCACAAAGGCGTACCCACTGTAGCATCGTAGGCATACAGCTTCCCGTCAGATGAGCCAACATAAGCAATACCGTTGACTATGGTCGGTGAGGAAGCAATTGTTCCCGTGGTGACGCCGGTCCAGTCTGGTATCAATGTAGATACATTTTTATAAGATACGACGTTCTCATAAAAATTATAGTGTGTATGATGTGAGCGGAAGCCATACTTGTCCCAGTCAGTACGTACCAGAAACGAAGCCGAAGCCGTCAGCCTACTGATCTGTCCTGTAGCTGAAATGGTGTGAGGGCCGGGTAGAGCCGTTGATGGTGCCGAAACTGTGATCAGGAATGTGCCGGAGGTACTGCTGGTTACTGTGTGCAAAAGAGTCGTATCAAAGTTGATATTGACGGTTTCGCTTGTTCCAAAGCCCGTGCCACTGACTTTGATAGGGCTAGTAGGAGGTCCAGTTTTCACATTCAGGGTAATAGCTGCACTGGCCGCTTTCGCACCAGACTTCACCGAGATCACCACGCCCACGCTGGCCGTAAATACCAGGACGAGCAGGAGCGCGATAGCTATCTTTGAACGTAAGATGAAACGTAGCATACAAATCTCACTTTCGAATGGAATGGGGTTCATGACCATCTATACTCTACAAATGAAAGGTATAGAGCTTATCGTCGGGAGAGCTTGAGCCAACATAGATCACGCCGTCGGAAACAGCTACGGACGAAGTAATAGCGGCTTTGGCTGTGCCAGTCCAGAGCACTAAGCCAGTTTTAGCGTTGAGAGCATAGAGCTTGTTATCCTGAGAGCCAATATATACAATACCATTGGCAACGGTCGGAGAGGCCACGATACCAGCGCCTGTGGCTTGGGCCCATATCTTCAGGCCAGTTTTGGCATTGAAGGCGTAGAGTTTTTTGTCATTAGAGCCAACGTACACGATATTGTTGGCCACTGCTGGAGCAGAGACAAGGGTACCTCTGGTAGTAGCTGTCCAGAGAACTGCCCCCGTGCTGGCATTAAAGGCATACAGGATATTGTCGTTAGCACCAATGTAGAGCACGCCATTGGCGATAGATGGTGAAGAGTCAGTGCTGCTACCTAGCATAGCAGACCAGACACTAGCACCAGTCTTAGCATTGAAGGCATACACCTTATGATCTTCCGAACCAACATAGACCATCCCGTTCACTACCGCCGGTGAAGAGGTAATGGGAGCACCGGTCGTCGCTGTCCATGCCGTTGTGGCGGTCTTGATATTGAAGGCGTACAGTTTGCCATCCTTCGAACCAACATAGACCACGCCAGTAGTCACAACCGGCGAAGAGGTAATGGGGCCGCCAGTAGAAGCTGACCACTGGAACGCACCATTTTTAGCGTTGTAGGCATACAATGAGCCATTTTGAGAACCGACGTAGAGTACACCCTGTGCTACTGCTGGGGAAGATGAGATCGCACCGCCGGTAGTAGCCGTCCAGACACTAGTTCCTGTGGTAGTATTGAAAGCATAGACTTTCCCGTCATTAGCTCCTACATACACTTTCCCACTGTCTACTGCCGGTGAGGATGCAATGCCGTTTGTGGTACTGGCTGTCCAACCTGATATCAGGCTGGATACATTTGTGGTATTGACGACATTCTCATACGAGTTCCAGTGGGTATGCTGAGCTATGAAGCCGAACATGTCCCAGTTAGTACGTACCAGGAAGTTTGCCTGCGCCGAAAGACCACTGCTCTGACCAACCGCCGAAATAGTGTGACTGCCAGGAAGGGCTGTGGCGGGAATTTTAATAGATACGAAAAAAGCTCCCAGGCTACTCGTCGTCGTTGTGGTGAGTGCCGTGGTATCAAAATTGATTGTGACCCTCTCGTTGGCACCAAAACCAGTGCCGTTGATACGCTCACTGGTAGTAGGTGGACCTGATGTGATTGTCAGCGTGAGACTTGTACCACTTGCATGCACCGCTGATCGTGCAGAAAGAATCACTACCAGACAAATTGAGCAGATGAGCAGCAGCGAGAGCGTAATGTTCACCTTGAGGTGTGAAAATAAACGCATATCAACAATCTCTTCACTTTCTAAAAAACGTACATGCAGGATGACTCAGTTAAATATCTGGGGCCTGTCATCCTACCTGACCGATATATCGTACTTTTAGCGAAATGTTGCGGGTAACATGAACATAATTATAGGGGAAAGTGCCAAGACAAGAAAGATTGGTGAGGTTATGATCTGGTTGTGATTTTACGATATATGTCTGTATTTCTCTACTTCGATAAAGAAGAAAAAATGATATGCACTCAGGCCGCTCTAGAGCGGCCTGAGTGCATATCATTTTTTCTGCGCACCTGTTTACCCTTGGGGGAGCAAAGGCAACACTTTCTCTTTCAATTGCTCAGCGATACGTTCGATAGATTGGCCAGCATCAACAGCCTCAAAACCATACTCCTCAGACATGGCATCAAACTGCTCTAGCAGGCGCGTCTGATAGTTGACGAAGCTTTCAAAGAGATCGGCCCCCAGGCGCATATCCATGCCCGATTCCCAGTAATCGAAGCCGCGCCGCTGTAACACCCGCGGTATCAGGTCGTCGATGTCAATGCGCAGATAGAAGATGGCATCTGGCTTCAAAGCCAGCCCATAGATCGAGCGAATCCAATGGGGCTCGGCTCCACGTACCAGGCCACGAGCGATCAGCGAGTAAATATAGCGATCGGTCAGTACGATAAAACCAGCTCGTAAGGCCGGAAGTATCTGGCTCTCGAAACGATCAACGAAGTCAGTGGCATAGAAGAGGTTGAGCGTAATCGGGCCGAGCGTATGGCCCGCTTTGGCCTGTTTCAGGCCAACACCGGCCAGTTCTGAGCGCGTCATCTCGGTATCAATCACGGCATAACCGCTACTTTCCAGCCACGGTCGCAGGAGGTGGAGTTGTGTTGAACGGCCCACGCTGTCGGTGCCCTCAATCACAATCAAGCGGCCTGGCAAGAGTTCGTCACGTTCTTTCAAGTGAATGGCATCAATACCATAAAATGCAAGCCTAGTCATAGCGTTCCTCTCTGCCTCAATCGTTCCTTATTGCCTGAAACAAATCCTCAATGTGCCGTTCAGTAACTATACTCATCTACTACTCTGCCTCTGCTCATGCGTATCCATATGCGATGGTCGCATCTCACGTGCCAGCCCAGCCCATGCCGACTCCTGGGCCGAGGCACGAATGCGGCGCACGCCCTGCAAATAGGGGCGTATAATCTTACGCATGCGACGTTGCTGTTCTGGAATAGGCAATGTGGCATCCATTACCGTCAGCCCGAACTCAGTGATCATCTTCTCGTACTCAGTGACAATGCGCTGCTGGAACAATTTGAAGCTCTCTTGCGGATCGTTACTCAAACCGAGATCCATGCCCGCCTCATAGTATTTTAACTCCGTGCGCCCCGTCAAAATACGGCTTAGCGATACCTCTAGTGGTACCCGGTAATAGAAAGCCACCGTAGGTTTAACCGCAAATTGATACAATTCACGCACCCATTGGCGGTCTACGTTGCGAGCTACATCGCGAGCAAAGGCAGTATAGATATAGCGATCCGCCAGCACGATGGCACCCGCCTTGAGGGGAGGAATAATATCATGTTCTGTGCGGTCCGCGAAATCCGTGGCATGAATCAGGCTGAACGTTGTCGGTGTCAGCAACTGTTTCTTCTTACCACGGCTAGTCGTTTTCTTAACCAGTGGCGACGAGTTCCACTCGCTAAAGAAGACTGTGTATCCTTCACTGATCAGCCACTGCCGCAGCAGCGCAATCTGTGTACTTTTACCTGAACCATCAACCCCTTCGACAATAAAGAGCCGCCCAGGATATTGGTGTAATCCATATGTTTCCATGTAATTAGAATCCTTCCACTTGACATCAGTGGGAATAAAAAGGGAAAGGTATTGATCCGATTATCACGGAACGAGCATCGCTTGTCAAGTGGACAACTTCTTATAGATGAGCTTCACTTTAGCCCATACAACAGATATCCAGCTACCGCCGCCAATCCTAAGATAATGAGAATGTTTACCTTACGACTCAAGGCCAGTCCAAAGGCTCCTGCGGCTATCAGCAATCCTTTCCAGTCTACTTCAGGTTGGTGCAGAATAGTCCAGACCACGGTAAGGAGCAAACCGACAACGGCGAGTGAGACGCCATGCATCGCACCTTGCACCCATGCTTGATGTTCGATACGTGTGTAACCGGCAGAAATGACGAGTACCAGGAATGCGGGAATAATGATCGCAATCAAAGCAAGGAGGGCACCCAGGTAACCATAGGTGAGATAGCCAAGGCTGATGACCCATAGTCCATTAGGGCCAGGGCTAATCTGGCCGATGGCGATAGATTGTCCAAAGTCAGACTCTTTCGCCCAGCCGTTAGCTAGCATATCCTGGTGCAAGCTGGGGAGATTGCTGAAGCCACCCGTTGAGAAAAGCGAGGCTTTCAGGAAAAGGAGGAAGTAAATCAAAGGATTAATCATGATTGTCCTCGCGTCCTTCTTTAAGAGGAGGAGCTGGCTTTGATGAAAAGAAGAGCGCACCAAGCAAAATTGCGCCGAGTATGACTACAATCACCGAAAGTTTCAAGAAAATGACGGCAAACGCACAGATAATCATAAGTACGCTGCTCGCCAGCAAATAGAACATACCATTTTTATAGCTTCTGCGTATGAGTGGCAGGGCAAAATTCAGTCCCACCACCAGCATAATGCCGCCGGTGGCTGGAACCACGCCTCGCAGTATTGCTTGCACTACCGGTAAATGTTGCACCGAGGCAAAGCCAACCGTAATCAAGCAAGTGATGGTGGCACTGGGCAGCAACAAACCTGCGAGTGAGATAGCTATACCCCAGGCACCGCCCAGTTTGCGCCCGATTAGAACGGTCAAAGCTATAAGGTTGATGCCAGGGGTAAGAATACATAAATTCCAGAGATGTGTGAATTCTTCCATTGACAGCCACTTATACTTCTCTATAAAGGCACGCTGGATCAAGAAAATCGTCGAGGCTCCCCCTCCAAAAGATTGAAGTCCAACGCTTGCCCAGATGCGAAAAAGCTGCCATTTGTCGGGGCGGGAGTTTTGTAATTCCATAGAACAGGCTCCTGCAAGATGGCGTGTGTAATGACATGTAGGGGTGCCCCTCATAGGCGTGAACTTAAGCACAGCTGTCATCCTGAGCGCAGCGAAGGATCTCTGGCTGGGCCCCGCGCCGATCCAAAGCTCGCGCTCAGGATGACAGCTGTGAGGGGTGCCCCGACATGTCATTACACACGCCACAACATCTTGCGAACTGTCTGTGACAGTTCAGATTCAGCACGCACTTACCGTTGGCTCAAGGGTACAAATGTTTGCTCGATTGGCCCGGTGTAGTCGGCCTCGGGACGAATGAGGCGATTATTCCCTATCTGTTCCAGGATGTGCGCCGTCCAGCCTGCCACTCTGCCCATAGCAAAGGCTGGGGTGAACAAATCTCCCGGCAGGCCAACTGAGGCGAGCAAGACTGCCGAGTAGAACTCAACGTTGGTATAGAGGCGGCGTCCAGGCTTTTCTTCTTCTAGGAGAGCCAGGGCCAATTCTTCTACGCGCCGTGCCAGCACAAATTCCTGTGGATCGGCCACTCGTGCCATCTCACGCAACTCTTCAGCACGCGGATCCTCCGTCTTATACACGCGGTGTCCAAAGCCCATCAAACGCTGACCGTGGGCCATGGCATTGCGTAACCAGGGCTCAGCATTCTCCAGCGTGCCAATCGCCTGCAACATATCCAGCACCTTCGAGGGCGCACCGCCGTGCAATGGTCCTTTCAACGCTCCAATGGCGGCTACCACCGCCGATACGATATCTGATTCCGTGCTTGCTACTACCCGCGCCGTAAAGGTTGAGGCATTCATACCATGATCGGCCAGTAGTACCAGATAGGCATTTAAGGCTCGCACATGCTGTTCCTCCGGCTCACGCCCTGTCAATAGGTAGAGGTAGTTCGCGGCATGTCCTAAATCTGCTCGCGACTCTAGCGGCTCTAAACCGGAGCGTACACGATGGAAAGTTGCCAGGAAAAGAGGAAAACGAGCAGTGACGGCAATGGCCTGCTCAACTGTTGGTTTTCCGGTAATCGCCATTGCGCCCCATGCCGAGGTGGCGGTACGCAAGGCGTCCATTGGCTCTACTGTTGACGGTAAGTTGGACAGCAGTTGCACTACTGCCGCAGGGAGCGTGCGTTGTGCTGCCAGCTTTTTCTTCAACGTCGCCAATTCCTGTTGGTTGGGCAAATGTCCAAACCAGAGAAGATGCGCGACTTCTTCAAATGAGATTGTACGCGCCAGATCATGAATGTTGTAACCACGATAGATCAGCCGCCCTACCGTTCCCTCTACCTTACTCAAGGCCGTGGTTGCCGCTACTATACCCTCTAAGCCACCCTTCTTTTTCGGTGAACTTGTGTCGGGCATCGTCGTTGACATGAGAGATTGGCTCCTTTGCTATGAAGATTATTCCAATAACACCCTTCTTCTTTTCAAGTTGTAACACGAAATTTGATAAAAGTCAATGAATTTAGATAAGACTTGATAAAGATTGATTTAACTTGATTGAGAACAAAGAATGTGCTTTGCGAAAGATACCAATTGACAAAATGCGTACAGCCTTCTATGATTGAAGAAAGAAAAAACGTTTTTAAGGTAAGTGGAGGACCGGCACACAATGATTGAGCTAAATGGCGAAACATACCTGGACGGAGGTGAAGCCTGCCATCTGCTGGGAGTCAAGGTTTCCACCTTGTACACCTATGTCAGCCGGGGCGTTCTCAGAAGTTATAAGCAAGGCATCAAACGGCAGCGTCTCTATAAACGCGCTGAACTTGAGGCCCTTATCCAACTGCGCCCCAGTACAGACCCATTGCCTGTAACTGAAGCAGGACAGACTTCTGGTGAGCGTGATATTCCGCCTGCCGAAGATTGGGTTCCTAATGTGTAGACAAATAGGATGATACAGGGAGCAGTACATGACTGTACTGCTCCCTGTATTAAGGAGCTGCTGACACAGAGAGAGGAGTACATGTATGAGTACCCAAGTAAAGTCAGAAACGATCGAGGAGCTAAGTATCAACACCATTCGTACACTATCCATGGATGCCGTGCAGGCAGCCAACTCAGGCCATCCAGGGACTCCCATGGCGATGGCCCCTTTAGTTTACTGTCTCTGGCAGCGTCTGTTGCGGTTTGACCCTGATAACCCGATCTGGATGAACCGCGACCGCTTTGTGCTCTCTGCCGGTCATGCCTCGATGCTGCTCTATAGCATCCTGCATCTGACAGGGGTCAAAGCGGTGAATGCGAAATATGAACGCCTGGGAGAATTATCGGTCAAGCTGGAGGACATTAAGCACTTCCGCCAACTCGAGAGCAAATGTCCTGGGCATCCCGAGTATCGTTGGACATCAGGTGTCGAGACGACTACGGGTCCGCTTGGTCAAGGAGTGGCTACCAGTGTAGGCATGGCGATGGCTGCGCGTTGGTTGGCTGCGCATTTCAATCGTCCCGGCTTCGAGCTCTTTGATTATAACGTCTACGCCCTGGGTGGCGATGGCTGCATGATGGAAGGGATCAGCAGTGAGACGGCCTCGCTGGCCGGGCATCTCAAACTCTCCAACCTCTGCTGGATCTACGATAACAACCGCATTAGCATTGAAGGCTCGACCAAGCTGGCCTTTAGTGAGGATGTGGCCACACGCTTCATCGCTTATGGTTGGAATGTGACGCGCGTGGGCGATGCCAATGACCTGGAGATGTTGGAGCGTGCATTTCGCACCTTTCAAGCCACCCAGGATCGCCCTACCTTGATCATTGTGGATAGTCATATCGGCTATGGAGCGCCGACCAAACAAGATACCAAGGAAGCTCACGGTGAGCCACTTGGAGAGGAGGAGATCCGCCTGACCAAGCGCTCCTATGGCTGGCCCGAGAACGAGCACTTCCTGGTTCCGGAAGGGGTGCGTGAGCATTTCCAGGAAGGAATAGGCAAACGCGGTGCTCAACTCTCTGCTGAGTGGTCTGCCCTCTTCGAGTCATATCGGGAGCAGTACCCAGAACTGGCGGATCACCTACGCAGGATTCAGTGGCGGGAATTGCCCGATGGCTGGGATCGTGACTTGTCATCGTTCGCCCCCGATCCTAAGGGGTTAGCCACCCGCGAGGTCTCAGGCAAAGTCCTCAATGCGATTGCCAAGAATGTTCCCTGGCTGGTGGGCGGCTCTGCCGATCTTGCACCATCGACGAAGACGCTGCTGACCTTCGAGGGTGCTGGCGATTTTGAGGCCAATAACTATGCAGGACGCAACCTCCATTTCGGTGTGCGCGAGTTCGGGATGGGTACCATCCTCAATGGCTTAGCCCTTTCTAAGGTCCGCGCCTATGGGTCCACCTTCCTGATCTTTAGTGATTATGCCCGTGCAGCCATCCGCTTGAGTGCCTTGATGGAAATCCCGGTCATCTATATTTTTACCCATGATTCGATTGGGGTAGGAGAGGATGGACCAACCCATCAACCCGTGGAGCAACTTACTTCCCTGCGTGCCATCCCCGGGCTCAACGTGTTACGCCCAGCAGATGCCAATGAAGTCGTGGAAGCCTGGCGCGTGATTATGCGCATGCATCATGAACCAGCTGCTATTATTCTCTCGCGACAAGCCTTGCCCATCGTCGACCGCTCGGTCTATGCTCCCGCCACTGGTGTTGCGCAAGGGGCCTATATCCTGGCCGAGGCCGAGGGGGGCAAACCCGAGGTGTTGCTGCTGGCGAGCGGCAGCGAGGTGGCACTGTGTCTCCAGGCCTACGAACAGCTCAAGAAGGAGGGCATCAAGGCACGGGTGGTGAGTATGCCATGCTGGGAACTCTTTGAGCGACAAAGTCAGGACTATCGGGAGCAGGTCCTGCCGCTAGACGTGACGGCTCGGGTAGCGGTGGAACAGGCCTCGACGCTGGGCTGGGCCCAGTATGTGGGCATGAAGGGAACCGTCATTGGGATGCATACCTTTGGGACGTCTGCCCCGCTCAAGGATTTGCTGGTCAAGTTCGGCTTTACCCCGGACAAGATTGTCAGTGCTGCCAAGGCACAACTTACTTCACAGGAGTGACATCATCTGGTCTTTGGATGGTTTCTGTATGTTATGGCTCTACACCGACATCTATAAGGAACTCTACCCCCGGCTGGCCCCGCTCTTTCCAGCGCTCGCCAATGCCCTAAGAGTTCGTCAGGAGATAAGTATAGCCGGTATGGATGAGGAAAGCAGCATGCCGATATCACCCTGATCATCCAATTTGAGATAGTGATCTTCTGACGATTCCTCCGGCACGTGCGCGGGCATGCGGCCACGGTGGCTGCACCCGCGCGCCGTCGGGCCGAGAGAAGAGAAGGTTCTTGCTATGACGAACAAGATGGCTTTGGGCGCCGACGATGCTGGCGCACCCTTGAAAGAAGCCGAGAAGGCGGGAGGCCAGTAGGAGCATGACAATCATCACCATTCTTGGGGCAGGCGCGATGGGCACTGCCCTCACAACTCCCCTTGCCCGCAACGAGCAGGAAATGCGGCTCTGGGGAACCGAGCTGGACGTGGCGCTGCTGGCAGAAATGCGCGCACGGCAGCCACATCGGCGCCTGGGCGTTCCCGTGGATCCGCGGGTGCGGCTCTATGATCCTGATGACCTGCCAGCGGCGCTCAGCGGAGCGGAAGTTGTCGGCTTGGCCATCACATCGGATGGGGTGATCTCCATCTTGCAGCGCGCGGCACCGCATCTGCGACCCGGCCAGCCGCTGGTGATGGTCACCAAAGGCTTCGGTCGCGATGCCAGCGGGCGCATGAGCCTTCTGCCACCGCTGCTCACCGCCACGTTGTCCGCGTCCCTACGGCAGAGGTGTCCCATCGTTGCAGTGGGTGGCCCTTGCAAGGCCAATGAAGTCGCGGCCGGCTGGCCCTTGGCGACCGTCTACGGCTGCGACGATACGGCAACGGTAGCCCGCTGCCAGCGTCTCTTCCAGACGGACCAGTATCGCATTCTCCCCACGGATGATGTTGTCGGCCTGGAAATGGCGGCAGCGCTCAAAAATGCGTATGTCATCGCGCTGGGCATCTGCGATGGTCTGGAGCAGGCAAGTGGGCATCCCTGGCACAACCTGAAGGCCGCGATCTTCCCGCAGGCGGTCGCTGAGATGGCACGTCTTGCGCAGATGCTCGGTGGCCGTGGCGAAACGGTCAGCGGTCTGGCGGGTGCCGGCGATCTGCAGGTGACGGCGCTCTCTGGACGCAATCGCCTGCTGGGCGAGCGAGTGGGTCGTGGTGAGCCGGTGGCCGAGGCTCTCGAAGCGATGCGCCGGGCCGAGCAGACGGTTGAAGGGGTGGCAGCGGTATATAGCGGGGTGGAACTGCTGGCGCAACTGGCCGCCGATGGGCAAGTGGCTGTGGAGGATTATCCGCTTCTGGGTGCCATACGTGCCATCCTCGATGGCACGTCCAATATCGTGGAGCGCCTGGCGGATGCGGTCCTCCCTCATAGGGGCACGCCTATTCAGTAAAACAACACAGGAGCAGTCCTATGCAACAGGAAAGACAGCAGGATGCCTGGAAGCAATTAGTGGGAGAAACAGCAGCAAAGCTCATTGAAGATGGGATGGTCATTGGTCTGGGCACGGGCTCGACTACGGCTCATCTCGTCTACGCGCTTGCCAGACGTATAAACGAGGGACTCAACATCAAAGGGGCGGTTCCCACCTCGCATGCGACAGAGCAACTTGCCGCTAGCCTCCATATTCCGCTCACCAGCCTTTGAGAAAATTGTGGCCTCATCCTCACGACGCTTCGTCGTCATTGCCGATACCACCAAACTCGTCCCACAATTAAATCGTGCGTTCCCCTTACCCATCGAAATCGTACCATTTGCTGCAGCTCCAGTACGGAGGCGTTTAGAGGCCATGGGAGCTTCAGCGCAGGTACGGATGGTAGGAAATGAGGCCTATACTACCGATAATGGCAACATGATCCTGGATTGCTTTTTCCCAGGTGGCATCGCTTCCCCTCAAGAGCTTCAGGACCGCCTCCTCCATATCGTTGGTGTAGTGGAAACGGGTTTATTTTTCAATATGGTGGAACAGGCTTTTATCGCTGGACCCGATGGCATGCAGATTTTGCACTAACATCCAGGTCGGCCATCCAAGCTACTGAGTAGCTGGCTCGATTTGGGGGGGTATGAATTCGTTGAGGTAATCAAATAGCACATGAGCGCAGCAGTAAGCAAATTGCGTGAGAGGAAGTAGCCATGATGAAGATTGGACTCGTTCCATCGATATTGTCCGCCGACTTCACCCGCCTGGGCGAGCAGGTACGTGAAGCCGATGCAGCAGGGGCTCAGCGCATCCAGATCGATGTCATGTGCGTTAAACGTGGACTATTTGGTAGTGTATCCTTGGCTAAGGGTTAGGAAAAGAGTAAGGAGAGAGAAGAAAACTGCAAGCTGAAGAACTCGGAAGTGGTAAAGTAGGTGAAAAGTCATCATCTGTACCACAAGGAGTCTTCAGCCATATGAGTATACGATTTTCGCAAGGGAAACTACAGGGAGCAGAGCGCAAAAGCGTGCTCCAGGAAGTGCAAAAGCAAGCCAAAGCAGCAGCTTTAGTGGCGATCAAAGCAGTGCTGACCACCTTTCTGGAAGAAGAGGTGACAGTGAAATTGGGCCGGGTGAAAGGCGCACCACGGCAGGTGAGTGCGCAAGCCCGTGAGATCGATTGGCAATGTGCATTTTGTGGCTGCCAAGATGCCAACCAGTTCACGCGGGATGGGCATTACCGTCGGGGCCTGGAAACGGGCTGGGGCCACCTTGATGATCTGCAGGTGCCTATGCTCGAATGCCAGCACTGCCAACACGATGTGATCGCCCATTTTGCGATCTTAGAGAAGTTTGAACGCTTTTGGCTGGACGTGAATCAAGACGTGCTCTTTGGGAGTGGCCTGTGTCAGAGCTTGCGCGATCTCAGTGAGCGCTGGAGTG
>WNGH01001322.1_pt1 | contig 31819 bp, 28 predicted proteins | sample 5400631 | NCBI WGS metagenome assembly WNGH01 (sample SAMN13153373, study PRJNA577476) | soil metagenome | isolation source: 115 cm soil or saprolite under Garry oak tree replicate 1 | place: USA:California | collected 2016-06-15
CCTAAGCGGAGGATGTCGCGCAGCAACACGAGATCCCGGCGTGCGAACTGGAAGGCCACAGCGCCCACGCTGGTGCGCTGCCCCCAGTGCCGGGACCCCAAGCTGCCACATACCGCGTGCCCGACCTGCGGCACCTACAACCGCCGTCAGGTAATCACGCCCTCCTGAGACGCGGCGCGGTAGTACCCCAGCGGTGCTGACCCGCCAGGCAGGCGCCCACGCCGGGCACCGCCGCACACGTGCCCCAGAGGCCCTGGGAGGAGGACACCATGAAGGTCGCAGCCGAGCACCAGCCAGGAGCCGGCCAGCCCGATACCACCGAGCTGCTGCGGGTCCTCGACGCCGGCCTGTCTCCCGGGCTGTTGGAACGTGCCCTCACGCACCGCTCCTACGCCTACGAAAACGGCGGCCTGCCCACCAACGAGCGCCTTGAGTTCCTCGGGGACTCGGTGCTCGGCCTGGTCGTCACCGATGCGCTGTTCCGCGGCTACCCGGACCTGCCCGAGGGGCACCTGGCCAAGCTGCGCGCCGCCGTGGTCAACATGCGGGCGCTGGCCGCGGTGGCCAGGGGCCTGCAGCTCGGTGACTACGTGCGGCTCGGGCGCGGCGAGGACGGCACCGGCGGGCGGGACAAGTCCTCGATCCTCGCCGACACCCTGGAAGCGGTGATCGGCGCGGTCTACATCGAGCGCGGCCTGGACGAGGCACACGCGCTGGTGCACCGGCTCTTCGACCCGGTCATCGCCCGGTCCGCGCGGCTCGGCGCCGGCCTGGACTGGAAGACCTCACTGCAGGAGCTCACCGCGTCCGGGGTCCTCGGCGTGCCGGAGTACCACGTCGAGGAGAGCGGGCCCGACCACCAGAAGTCGTTCCGCGCCACGGTCCGGGTCGGCGGCCACGTGTACGGCACCGGGGAGGGGCGCTCCAAGAAGGAAGCGGAGCAGCAGGCCGCCGAGGCCGCCTGGAACGCCATCAGCAACGGTGAGCCCCCGCTGGCCGGCAACCGCAACGGTGAGCCCCCGCTGGCCGGCAACCGCCCCGGCGACGCGGCCGGCCCTGCCGCGCCCGGTACTGCCCCGGCCGGCCCTGCCGCGGCGGGTACGCCCCCGGCCAGCGCATCCCCGGCCAGTGCGTCCCCGGCCAGCGCTGCCCCGGCCAGCGCTGCCCCGGCCATCGGCTCCGACGCCGGTGCCTCCGCCGCCCGCCACGGGCCGCGCGAGGCCGCGCCGGGCGGGAACGCGCCGGGCAGGAACGCCGCACCGGGTGGGAACGCGCCAGGCGGCAGTACCGCCCCGGGCCGGAACGCCGCGCCGGGCGGGGGTACCGCCGCGGGCGAGGGCACCGCCGCGGGCGGGAACCCCGGGCCCGGCCACCCGGCGGGGTGAGGCGTGCCGGAGCTACCTGAGGTCGAGGTTGTCCGCAGGGGGCTGGAGCGGCATGTCGTGGGGCGGACGATCGGCTCCGTCGAGGTGCTCCACCCGCGCGCCGTCCGGCGGCACCTGGCGGGCAAGGCTGACTTCGAGGCGGCCGCCCGCGGCCAGGTGGTCACCGCCGCGCTCCGGCGCGGCAAGTACCTGTGGCTGCCGCTGGCGCCGGACCCGGCCGGATCGGCCGCCGAGGATGCCCTGCTGGCCCACCTGGGCATGAGCGGCCAGTTGCTGCTCGGCGAGCCGGGGGAGCCGGTATCCCCACATGTCCGGATCCGGTTCACCTTCACCGACTCCGGCCCCGAGCTGAGGTTCACCGACCAGCGCACGTTCGGCCACATCCTGCTGGACCGCGGCGGTGCCGCGCTGCCGGCGCCGATCGCGCACATCGCCCCCGACCCGCTGGAGTCCGCCTACGACGAGGGCGTGGTGCTGGCCAGGCTGCGCACGAGGCACAGCGACGTCAAGCGCGCCCTGCTCGACCAGTCGCTGATGAGCGGCGTCGGCAACATCTACGCGGACGAGGCCCTGTGGCGGGCCAGGACGCACTGGGCCAGGGAGGCCGCCAGCCTGCGCCGGGCCGGCGCCAGCCAGCTCCTGGCGGCGGTGCGCGAGGTGCTGACCGAGGCGCTGCAGGCCGGTGGCACGTCGTTCGACAGCCTGTATGTGAACGTCAACGGGGAGGGCGGGTATTTCAGCCGGTCACTGGCGGTATATGGCCGCGAGGGCGAGCCCTGCCCGCGGTGTGGCGCCCCGGTTCGGCGCGATCCGTTCATGAATCGGTCGTCCTACAGTTGCCCCGTCTGCCAGCCCCGGCCGAGGGCCCGGAGAGGCGCCCGTGACCTGCGGAGTCGTTCAACTTGACCGGACGGCCGTGAGGGTGCGACCATTGAGGGGTTACCTTGCGCGCACTCATGCACGTCGTCGTATGTGCGCCCACTCTGGTCACTCAGTGTGGAGGACCCACTACAATGGCGAAGGCTCTACTCGGCCACGTCGGCGGGCCTGACCCCCGCATCGTTTCTGAAATGCGCCGCCTCCAGCGGCGGGTGCGGGACCTGGAAGCTGAGCTAGCCCGGCTCCAGGAGGAGAAGGACGTGCTCGCCGCGGAAGTCGGCCACGAGCTACTCGTAGTCGGCCGCGAGCGCGAACCCGCGCTCACCTGATCGGTCGTTAGCTCGACGATCCGAGGGATGCCTCGAGGCGGCGTCCCTCTTTAGTTTGCCCGGCGCCGTATCTAAGCCTGCTCGCCTGCGGTTTCTTCCGGACGGCGGCGCGCCACGGCCCGCCCCTTGGCGCGCGAATCGCCGGGAGCGTCGTACGCTCGCGGTAAGGTGCGGGAAGGCTGGCTGACCCAGCGCTTGTGCGCGGCTTCGCCGGGCTCGCGGTGTTAGCCCGGGGGGCGACCCCCGGACCCCGAAGCGGCTGTGCCGCCGGGGCCATGAGCGGAGGGAGGAGAGCCCGCGGGTGTACGTGAAAAGCCTCACCCTGCGTGGGTTCAAGTCCTTCGCCTCGGCCACCTCGCTGCGGTTCGAGCCGGGTATCACCTGCGTGGTCGGCCCGAACGGGTCGGGCAAATCGAACATCGTGGACGCGTTCGCCTGGGTGATGGGCGAGCAGGGCGCCAAGAGCCTGCGCGGCGGCAAGATGGACGACGTCGTCTTCGCCGGCACCGCCTCCCGGCCGCCGCTCGGGCGCGCCGAGGTCACCCTCACCATCGACAACACCGACGGCGCGCTCCCGATCGACTACACGGAAGTGACGATCAGCCGCCTGCTCTTCCGGTCCGGCCAGAGCGAGTACGCCATCAACGGGAACCAGTGCCGGCTCCTGGACGTCACCGAACTGCTCTCCGACTCGGGCCTCGGCCGGGAGATGCACGTGATCGTCGGGCAGGGCCAGCTCGACGAGGTGCTACACGCCGGGCCCGAGGCGCGCCGTGCGCTGATCGAGGAGGCCGCCGGGGTGCTCAAGCACCGGCGGCGCAAGGAGAAGGCCCTCCGCAAGCTCGAGGCCATGCAGGTCAACCTGACCCGGCTGGTGGACCTCACCGGCGAACTGCGCCGCCGCCTCGGGCCGCTGGGCCGGCAGGCGGCCATCGCCCGCCGGGCCGCGTCGATCCAGGCGGACCTGCGGGACGCGAAGCTCCGGCTGCTGGCCGACGACTTCGTCGGGGCCGCGGCGGCGCTGGAACGCGGCGAGGCGAACGAGGCGGCCGCGCTGGCCCGCCGGGCCGAGCTGGAAGAGGCGCTGGCTCAGGCCCGCCGCCAGGAATCGGCGCTGGACGCCGATGAGCAACTGCACGCGCCCAGGCTCGAGGCGGCGCTCAACACCTGGTTTGAGCTCTCTTCTTTGGCCGAACGATTGCGCGGGGTGGCCAACCTCGCCCGCGAGCGTCATTCCCTGCTGGCCGCGGAACCAGGCCCGGTCCGCCCCGGCCGGGATCCGGACGAACTGGACGCCGAGGCGGCCTCGCTGCGCGAGCAGGAGGCGGTGCTGGGCGAGGCGCTCGAGGCCGCCAGGGCCTCGATGGCACAGGCCGCCGGGAGGCGCACCGCCACGGAATCGGAACTGGCCGCGGCCGAACGGCTGCTCGCCGACCAGGCCCGCGCCGCCGCGGCCCGCGCCGACCAGCTGGGCAGGCTCCGCGCGCAGGTGGGAGCCGCGCGCAGCCGGGTCGCGGCCAGCGAGGAGGAGGCGGCCCGCCTGGCGGACGCCATCGAGCAGGCCCGCTCCCGGGCCCAGTTCGCCCGGCGGGAACACGAAGAGGCGCAGGAACTTGCCGCCAGCGGGACCGAGGACCGGGCCGGCCTGACCGCCGCCCACGAGGAAGCGGCCGCCGCGCACGCCGAGAGCGCCGCGCGCGTCGCGGAGTGCCGCGCGGCCGAGCGGGTGGCCAGTGCCGACCGGGCCGCCCTTATCGCCCGCCGCCAGGCGCTTGAGGAGGGCCTGCGGGCCGTCCAGGATGGCACCGCGGCCTCGGCGGCGCTGCTCGCGGACCCGGAGTGGTCCCGGCATGTCCTGGGCGGCGTGGCCGCCCTGCTGACCGTGGCCGAGGGCGCCCAGGAGGCCATCACGGCCGCGCTCGGCGGTGCCGCCGACGCGGTGGCGGTGGCCGGCCTTGACGCCGCGGTGGCGATCCTGGACGGGCTCAAGGGCGCCGACGCGGGCACGGCCGGGCTCGTCATCGCCGAGAACGGTTCCGGCCCCGGCCAGCCCGGCACCGGGCGGGGCGCGGCCGGGGGAGTGGCGGGAGAACTGCCGCCCGGCGTGCTGCCCGCGATCGATCTGGTGAAAGCTCCGGGCGAGCTGATCATGGCGCTGACCGGCCTGCTGGCCGGGGTGGTCGTCGTGGACGATCTCGCCCGGGCCCGCGAGGTCGTCCGCTCCCGTCCCGAACTGAGGGTGGTCACCAGGGATGGCGACCTGCTCGGGGCGCACTGGGCGCACGGCGGCTCGGCCAAGCCGCCGAGCATGCTCGCCATGCGCGCCGCGGCCGAGGAAGCGGCGGCCGGGCTGGCGGCGGCCGAGCGGGCCGCGCAGCAGGCCGCGGCCACGCTGGCGAGCGCGGTGGCCGACGAGGAACGGGACCGCGAGGCCACCGCCCGGGCACTGGCCGGGGTGCGGGCCGCGGACAAGGCCGCGGCGGAGTCGTCCGGCCGCCTCGGACGGCTCGCCGGTGCGGCACGGGCCGCCCAGGAGGAGGCCGCCCGGCTGGAGGCGGCCATCGCCTCGGTCGCCGAGCAGCGCGAGCGCGACGCCACCGCGCTGGGCGGGCTGACCACGAAGCTCGCCGAGGCCGAGGCTGGCGAGGAAAGCCAGGACGGGCAGGGCGACGCCACCGAGGCCGGCCACGCGGACGCGCCGCAGGCCCCGGACCGGGACAGCCTGATCGCCCGGGCGAGCGCGGCCAGGGAGGCCGAGACCGACGCCCGGCTCGAGGTCAGGACCGCCGAGGAGCGGCTGCGCGCGATCGCCGGCCGGGCGGATGCCCTGGCCGCGGCGGCGGTGCGGGAGCGGCGCGCGGCCGAGGCCACGGTCGCCAGGCGCCGGCTGCGGGCGCAGCAGGCGGAGGTCGCCGGGGCGGTCGCCGCCGGCGCGGATATAGCTCTTGCCAGGATCGCGGAATCGCTGAATGCCGCCCAGGCGGACCGTGAGGCGGCCGAACAGGCCAGCAAGGGCAGGGTGCAGACGCTCAAGGAGGTCCGGGCCCGGGTCCGGACCATCGCCGGGGACCTGGACCGGGTGGTGGACACCGCGCACGGCGCGGAGGTCAGCAGGGCCGAGCAGCGGATGAGACTTGAGCAGTTCGTGACCCGGGCCGCCGAGGAGTTCGGCGTTGACACCGAGACCCTGGTGGGCGAGTACGGGCCCGATGTCCCGGTGCCCATGCCCGAGGAGGCCGAACCGGCCGCGCCCAAGCGCCGCCGGGCCGGAGCCACGGCCGGCCAGCCCGGCGCCGGGCAGAACGGTGCGGGGCAAAACGGTGCCGGCCAAGCCGGGATCGGCCACGCCGGGGCCAGCCCGGGTGGCCGGCGCGGAACTGTTCCGCAGGGAGGACGCCACCGGGCGGGACGGCTCTGAGCGGGACGGCACCGCGCAGGACGGCACCGGGCAGGACGGCACCGGGCAGGATGACATCGTGCGGGATGACCCCGCGCGGGATGGCGCAGGACCGGACGGAGCGGCGGCTCCGGGGCCATGGCTGGCGCCCCTGGGGGCCGGGGCCGCGGGAGAGCCGCCCGCGGCCGGGAATGCCGTGCCCGGGACCGGTGTGTCAGGGAACGGCGCCGCACCCGACGGTGCCGCGGAGGGCCAGCCGGCCGGGCCCGCGGTGCCGGTGCGGACGATCCCCTATGTCCGGGCGGAGCAGGAGAAGCGCGCCGCCACCGCGCAGCGCCAGCTTGACCAGCTCGGCAAGGTGAACCCGCTGGCCCTGGAGGAGTACGCGGCGCTGGAGGAGCGCCACCAGTTCCTCGCCACCCAGCTTGAGGACCTGAAGAAGACCCGCAGGGACCTGCTCACGGTCGTCAAGGAGGTCGACGACCGTGTCCAGCAGGTGTTCACGTCCGCCTTCGCCGACACCGCGGCCGAGTTCGAGCAGATCTTCTCGCGGCTGTTCCCCGGCGGTGAGGGCAGGCTGGTCCTGACCGAGCCCGACGACATGCTGGCCACCGGCATCGACGTGGAGGCCCGGCCGCCGGGCAAGAAGGTCAAGCGGCTCTCCCTGCTGTCCGGCGGTGAGCGCTCGCTGACCGCGATCGCGTTCCTGCTGGCCATCTTCAAGGCCCGCCCCTCGCCGTTCTACGTGCTTGACGAGGTCGAGGCGGCGCTGGACGACACCAACCTGCAGCGGCTGCTCGGCATCTTCGAGGAGCTGCGTAGCATCTCCCAGTTGATCATCGTCACGCACCAGAAGCGCACCATGGAGGTCGCCGACGCCCTGTACGGGACCACCATGCAGGGCGACGGGGTGTCCACCGTGGTGAGCCAGCGGCTGCGGGAGCGTGAGAGCGCCTAACGCATGCCGCGGATCTCCGGGCCGGCCTGGGATCCCCGGGCACGTCGTGACCGCCGTGGCCAGGCGTGACCACGGCGCGGGTGTGCGCCCGCCGCGGACGTGTCCATCTGCCAGACTGGGGCCGTTATGGCTTACTTGATCATTGTCATCGTCCTCGTCGTCCTGGCCCTGATCGCCGGCGGCGCCATGCTGGTCCGCTCCCGGCGGGCGGGCCCAGGCGCCGCGCCGCCGGAGACGCCGTCCGCCCCTGCCGCGCCGTCCCGCGCGGGCCAGGACGCGGGCACCGGGACCGCGCCGCCGGCCCCGGCCTCGGTGCTGACCGAGGCGCCCGCCGCCGAGCCCGAGGCAGCGCCACAACCGCTGGCGGGCCGGATGTCCCGGTTGCGCGGCAGGCTGGCGCGCTCGCAGACCGGGTTCGGCTCGGTGCTGCTCGGCCTGCTCTCCCGGGACGGGCTCGACGACCAGGGCTGGGAGGAGATCGAGGACGCCCTGGTCGGGGCCGACCTCGGCGCCGCCCCGGCGGCACAGATCGTCAGCGAGCTGCGGACCCAGGTCAGGGTCGGCGGCGCCCGGGGCACTACCGAGGTGCGCGCCGTGCTCAGGCAGGACCTGATCGAGCAGGTCGGCGCCGATATGGACAGGTCACTGCGGGTGGCCAGGCACGGCGACCGGCCGGCCGTGGTGCTCATGGTCGGGGTCAACGGCACCGGGAAGACGTCGACCTGCGGCAAGCTGGCCCGTGCGCTCATCGGTGAGGGCCATACCGTGCTGCTCGGCGCCGCGGACACGTTCCGCGCCGCCGCCGCCGACCAGCTGCAGACCTGGGGACAGCGGGTCGGCGCCCAGGTGATCCGTTCGGACCGGGAGGGCGCCGACCCGGCGAGCGTCGCGTTCGACGCGGTGAAGCAGGGCATCGACGACCGCGCGGACACCGTCATCGTGGACACCGCCGGGCGGCTGCACACCAAGACCGGCCTGATGGACGAACTCGGCAAGATCAAGCGCGTCATCGAGCGGCAGGCGAGCGTGGACGAGGTTCTGCTCGTGCTGGACGCCACCACCGGGCAGAACGGCCTGCGCCAGGCCAGGGTGTTCGCGGAGGTGGTGGACATCACCGGGATCGTGCTGACCAAGCTGGACGGGACCGCCAAGGGCGGGATCGTCGTGGCGGTGCAGCGGGAACTCGGCGTGCCGGTCAAGCTGGTCGGCCTGGGTGAAGGGCTCGATGACCTCGCCCCGTTCGAGCCCGCCACGTTCGTCGACGCGATCCTCGGCTAGCGTTCCGCGCCCGCCGGCCCCGGGACCCCGCGCCCTGGCCGGGCCCGCCCGGCGCAATGTTACGAATTCCTATAGCAGGCCGGTCCATTTATGACCGTTAGTAGTAATTGCCGCGTGCTGCTTTACGCAGGCCATCGGGATCCTTATGGATACGTCAGGAAAACGTCAGTGTTCCCCTCCATGCCCAAGCCGTCTCTATTGCCCCGCCATGCTTGAAGAGTCCGGCCCGTATTGCCGTTAACGGCACCATGTGCCCGGTTCCGGCAGGCCCCGCCCGGGGCCCGGCCCGGGGACGCCGGCTCACGGCGGCGCGGCGGTGAACGCGGCGCGGCCGGGCGGCGAAACATCTGCGTAACATGACCGCCGCGCGTTTCACCCGGCGGAAACAGTCCGTAACCTCCCGCGAAACGCCGCCGGGGGACGCTAAGGCGCAGCGCACGGTCCCGAGAGGCAGGTCGCATGAAGCTCATCACCGCCGTGATCAAGCCATTCAAACTGGACGAGGTGAAGTCCGCGCTGCAGGCGTTCGGCGTGCACGGCATGACGGTCACCGAGGCGAGCGGGTACGGCCGGCAGCGCGGCCATACGGAGGTGTACCGCGGCGCGGAGTACCAGGTCGACCTGGTCCCCAAGGTCCGGCTGGAGGTGCTCTGCGACGACGAGGACGCCGATGACCTGATCGGCGTGGTGGTCAAGGCCGCGCAGACCGGGCGGATCGGCGACGGCAAGGTCTGGTGCGTCCCGGTGGACACGGTGGCGCGCGTCCGCACCGGAGAGCGCGGCCCTGGGGCCCTCTGAGGCTTCGCGCCGCCTGGGGACGAGTGGTCAGCAGATGGGCGGGCAGCGCGGGGAACCCGCCCCGCGGGCGGCGGAACGGCCTGGCAGGATCCGGCGCCTCGCCTCGTTCGCGGCCGACCGTGCCCGCCGCGCCACGAGCGCCGACCGCTGGCTGGCCTCGCTGCTCGGCGCCGAGCCCGGGGTGGCGCTGGTGGCGGTCGGCGGTTACGGGCGGCGCGAGCTCCTGCCGGGCAGCGACCTCGACGTGCTGCTCCTGCACAACGGCCGGCCAGGCATCGCCGCCCTGGCGGACCGGATCTGGTATCCGATCTGGGATTCGGGCACCCGGCTCGACCATGCCGTGCGCCGCCCGGCCGAGGCCCGCGAGGTGGCCCGCCAGGACGTGCGGGTGGCGCTCGGCCTGCTGCACGCCCGGCACGTCGCCGGGGATCCGGAGCTGACCAGCGAGCTGCGCTCCGGTGCGCTGGCGGACTGGCGGGCCGCCGCCCGCAGCCGCCTGGCCGAACTCCAGGCCCTGCACGAGGAGCGGGCCGCCCGCAGCGGCGAGCTCGCCTTCCTGCTCGAGCCCGACCTCAAGGAGGCCAGGGGCGGCCTGCGCGACGCGGAGGCCATCTACGCGGTGGCCGCGGCCTGGGTGGCGCCCGGGCCAGGACCGCGGGCGCGGGCCGCGCAGGAGGCCATCCTGGACGCGCGGCACGCCCTGCACGAGGTGACCGGCCGGGCCAGCGACCGGCTGGTGCTCCAGGAGCAGGACGAGGTGGCCAGGGTCCTGGGCCTGGCCGACGCCGACGCGCTGCTTTGTCATCTGGCCGGGGCCGGGCGGACCATCGCCTACTCGCTGGACCAGTCGCTGCGCCAGGCCCAGCGCAGCCGCTCCGGCGCCCCCGGTTCGGGTGCCGCTGGTGCCCGAACCGGGGGCGCCAGCGGCGGGCGCGGGGCGGGCTTCCTGAGCGGTGCCGCGGGGGCGCTGGGTGCGGCCCGGGGCAGCCGCCTGCGCGGTGACCGGCTGGGTGGTGGCCGCGCAGGCGGCCGGGGCGGCCCGCAGCGGCGGCCGCTCGCCGACGGGCTGGTTGAGCAAGACGGGGAGGTCGTGCTGGCCCGGCCCGCCGATCCCGCCGCGGACCCGGTGCTCGTGCTGCGCGCCGCGGCCGCGGCCGCCGAAGCCGGCCTGGCCCTGGCCCCGCGCACGCTGGCCCGGCTCAAGGAATGCCCGCCGCTGCCCGTCCCCTGGCCCGCCGCGGCCAGGGACGCCCTGGCCATGCTGCTGGGCACCGGGCAGGCCGCCATCGGCGTGTGGGAGTCCCTCGACCAGGAGGGCATGCTGCCCGACCTGATTCCCGACTGGGACCGGGTGCGGAACCGGCCGCAGCGCAACCCGCTGCACACCTTCACCGTGGACCGGCACCTGGTCGAGACGGCCGCCCGGGCCGCCGCGCTGACCCGCGACGTGGCACGCCCCGACCTGCTGCTGCTCGCCGCGCTGCTGCACGACATCGGCAAGGGCTGGCCGGGTGACCACCGGGTGACCGGGGAGGTGGTGGCCAGGGACACCGCCCGGCGGATGGGGCTGTCCGGCGCGGACACCGAACTGGTCGCCAGCGCCGTCCGGCACCACCTGCTGCTCCCGCACGCGGCGACCCGGCGGGATCTCGACGACCCGCAGACCGCGGCCGGGGTCGCCGCGACCGTGGGCAGCCGCCCGCTGCTCGACTTGCTGCACGCGCTGGCGATCGCGGACGGCCAGGCGACCGGCCCGGCCGCCTGGAACGACTGGAAGGCGGGCCTGGTGGCGGACCTGGTCCGCCGGGTCGGGGCCGTGCTGGGCGGGGACCCGCCGCCCGCGCCGCTGCCGCTGCGCCCCGCCCAGGTCGCGCTCGCCGAGGCCGGGCAGCCCGCGGCGATGGTGACCGGCTCGGAGGTGACCATCGTCGCGCCCGACCGCCCCGGGCTGCTGTGGCAGGCGGCGGGCGTGCTCACGGCGCACCGGCTGGCGGTGCGGTCGGCCAACGCGGCATCCCACGGCGCGATGGCGGTGACCTCGTTCACCGTGGCCCATCCCTACGGCGACCCGCCGGATGCCACGCTGGTCACCTCGGAGCTGCGGCGGGTGCTGGCCGGGGAACTGGACGTGGCGGACCGGCTCAGGCGGCTGGGGCTGCTCGGCGCGCCGCCGGACGGCGCCCGGCGGCCGTGGCTCGCGCCGCCCAAGGTCACCCTGGTCGATGACGCGTCACGGACCGCCACCGTGGTGGAGGTGCGCGCGCACGACGCCCCGGGCCTGCTGTGGCGGATCGGCCGGGCGCTCGGCGAAAGCGGCCTCGACGTGCGCGCGGCCCGGGTGGAGACGCTCGGCGCGGAGGCCGTGGACGTCTTCTACGTGGTCGGCGCCGACGGCCGCCCGGTCACCGACGCCCCCACCCGCGGCCTGATCGCCGCGCAGGTTCTCTCCGCGCTGACGGGTTAGGACATGACCCTGGGCGCATGCCGGCATGCCCTAGCCTGGAGCACGTGTTCGAGACACTCTCCGACCGGCTGAGCCAGGTCCTGTCTTCGCTGCGGGGCAAGGGCAGGCTGTCGGCTGCCGATATCGAGTCGACCTGCCGTGAGATCCGCCTTGTCCTGCTCGAGGCGGACGTGGCGCTGCCCGTGGCCAGGGAGTTCATCGGCCGGGTGCGCGAGCGGGCCTCCTCCGAGGAGGTCTCTGCGGCGCTCAACCCGGTCCAGCAGATCATCAAGATCGTCCACGAGGAACTCATCACGATCCTCGGCGGCGAGGCCCGCAGGCTGCGGTTCGCCAAGAACCCGCCGACCGTGATCATGCTGGCCGGCCTGCAAGGCTCCGGTAAGACCACGCTCGCGGCCAAGCTGGCCCGCTGGCTGAAGGGCCAGGGCAACACCCCGCTGCTGGTCGCGGCCGACCTGCAACGGCCGAACGCGGTGCAGCAACTGCAGGTGCTCGGGGAGCAGGCAGGCGTGCCGGTGTACGCGCCCGAGCCGGGCAACGGGGTCGGCGACCCGGTGGCGGTGGCCCGCCGGTCGCTGGACGAGGCCAGGCACCGCCTGCACAACGTCGTCGTGATCGACACCGCGGGCCGGCTGGGCATTGACGAGGAGATGATGGGCCAGGCGGCCGCCATCGCCGACGCTACCGACCCGGACGAGATCCTGTTCGTGGTCGACGCCATGATCGGCCAGGACGCGGTGACCACGGCGCAGGCGTTCCTCGACGGCGTGGGCTACGACGGGGTGGTGCTGACCAAGCTGGACGGCGACGCCCGCGGCGGCGCGGCGCTGTCGATCGCCCAGCTCACCGGCAGGCCCGTGATGTTCGCCTCCACCGGCGAGAAGCTCGAGGACTTCGACATCTTCCATCCCGACCGGATGGCGTCCCGGATCCTCGACATGGGCGACATGCTCACGCTGATCGAGCAGGCCGAGCGCACGTTCGACGCGGAGCAGACCGCGGCCATGGCGGGCAAGCTGGTCTCGGGCGAGGGCTTCACCCTGGAGGACTTCGTCGAGCAGCTTGCCATGGTGCGCAAGCTGGGCCCGATCAGCAACCTGCTCGGCATGCTGCCCGGTGCCGCGCAGAACCGGGAAATGCTCAGCCAGGTCAGCGACGCCGACCTGGACCGGGCCGCGGCGATCGTGAACTCGATGACCCAGGCGGAGCGGCGCAACCCGAAGATCCTCAACGGGTCCCGGCGGGCGCGCATCGCGAAGGGCTCAGGCACCACCGTCGGCGAGGTGAACAACCTGGTCGTCCGGTTCCTCGAAGGCCAGAAGATGATGCGGCAGATGCTGGGCGGCGGCATGCCGGGCATGCCCGGGATTCCCGGCATGCGGCGGGCCGGCAAGTCCGCGAAGGCCAAGAAGGCCGCGGCGAAGAAGAAGCCCAAGGGCGGGCGTCCCGGGGGAGCGCCAGGCCGGTCCGGTGGCGGTGCCGGGACGGCCCCCGGCCGGTCCGGTGGTCCCGCTGGCCTGGGCGGCGCCGGCCTGCCCGGCCTGGGCGGCGCGGGTGGCCCGGGTCCCGGTGGCACCGGGGGCGCCGGGGGCCTGGGCAACGCCGGTGGCCTGGGTGGTGCCGGAGGGCTGCCCGCCGGTCTCGGCGGTGGCCTTCCGCCCGGTCTGGGCGGCGGGCTGCCCGGTGGCCCCGGCCGCGCCTTGCCGCCCGGGCTGGCCGGCAAGGGCCGCCCCGGAGGCGGCGCGAGCGGGGCACCTGGCCATCAGCCCGGTGCGTCCGGCGCGGATAGTGCGGGTGGCACTGGCAATGCCGCCGATGTCGGCGCGAACGGCGGTGCCGCGGAGGACGGGGCTTCCGGGCTGGCCTCCGGCGACCTTCCCGCGGGTTTCACGCCGCCCCCCGGCGGGCGAGGCCGGCTGCTGGGCCGGAAGGGCAAGAAGAAGTAACCGCGCCGCGCCGCCGGGCGCCCTTACGGGGTGATGGCGATGGCTTCCGGGCTGCCGCCGGTCTTGATCGGTGGCAGGGCCGTGTTGGTGGCGGTCCGGATCGGGGTCGCCGTGCCCGGCTCCAGGTTGGCCACGTAAGCGGTCTTCACGTCCGGGGTGATGGCGATGGCGTCCGGGTTGCGGACGGCCTTGACCGGTGGCAGGGCGGTGCGGCCACCGGCCGGTTGCACCCAATCGGCAACCAGGGCGGTTGCGGCTGCCTGCGGCGAATCCGAGCCCGCCCTGGCCTGGGCGCATCCCCGCGGCCGGTGATTCATGATGGGCGGTGAGTACGTTCTGGTCCGCGCCGTCTGGCACAATGGCTGGGTTACCAACGTCCGTCGGTCAGCGACGCCCTCTCACGCTCGCTGACCCGGGCCCGTCCGGGGCATGCCCGCCGGTCCCCACCTGGCGCGTTCGTCACCGCAGCAAAGCTTCATGGGAGAAGAGCTTCAGCCGTGGCTGTCAAGATCAAGCTCAAGCGCATGGGCAAGATCCGTGCGCCTTTTTACCGGATCATCGTCGCCGACGCCCGCACCAAGCGGGACGGCCGGGCGATCGAGGAGATAGGCAAGTATCACCCCAAGGTCGATCCGTCCCTCATCGAGGTCGACTCCGACCGTGCCCAGTACTGGCTGTCGGTCGGCGCGCAGCCGACGGACCCGGTGCGCAAGCTTCTGGAGATCACCGGCGACTGGCAGAAGTTCAAGGGCCTGCCCGGCGCCGAGGGCACCCTGAAGACGGCCACGCCGCGCCCGGACAGGAGGGAAGCGTTCGCCGCGGCAGTTGCCGAGACCGTCAAGGACCTCAAGGTCAAGGGCGGCGGCAAGGCTGGCGAGGCCAAGGCCGCCGACGGCAAGGCCGCCGAGGCCAGGACCGACAAGGGCAGGGCGCGCAAGCCCGCCGCCGCTGCCGGCAAGGCCAGGGCCGCCAAGGACGAGCCCGCCGCCAAGGACGAGCCCGCCGCCAAGGATGACGGTGCCGCCAAGGACGCCGCGGCGAAGGACGACTCTGCGGTCAAGGACGGCACGGGCAAGGAAGGCGCCGCCAAGGAGGCCAGCGCCAAGGAGAGGCCCGCCAAGGAGAGCCCCGCTAAGGAGCGCCCCGCCAAGGAGAGCGCAGCCAAGGAAGCCGGCGCCAAGGAGGCCAGTGCCAGGGGCGGCGCGGCCAAGGGCGGCGCGGCCAGGGGCGGCGCGGCTCGGGGCGCGCCGGCCAAGGGCACCACGGCGAAGGCTGACGCCGCGGACTCCGCCAGCGAGGAGACAGCTCCAGCCGAGAGCGAGCCGGCCGCCGCCGCGGCGTCGGCCGCCGGGCAGGACGGCGAGGCCTGAGGTGCTCCAAGAGGCTCTCGAGCACCTGGTCAAGGGCATCGTGGATCACCCCGACGACGTCCGCGTCGCCAGTCACGGGCTGCGCCGGGGCCGGGTCCTTGAGGTCCGCGTGCACCCGGACGACCTGGGCAAGGTGATCGGCCGGGGCGGGCGCACCGCCCGGGCGCTGCGCACCGTCATCGGCTCCCTGGCCGGCGGCCGTTACGTGCGGGTCGACCTGCTGGATGTGGACGAGGTCAGGTAGCTGAGCACGCCGCGGTGGCGACGGCTGCCCGCCGCCGGCAGGCGGCTTCGCCATGACCCGCGGTGCTAGCCCGGGAGGACGGCCTCCCTGAGCCCCACGGGCGGGGCGCGCGGCAGGCTGGAGAGTAATGGAAGAGTCCCTCGTGGTTGGCCGGATACTCCGGCCGCACGGGCTCCGCGGGGAGCTGTCGGTCGAGGTCCGCACCGACGATCCCGGCGAGCGCTTCGCCGTCGGTTCGGTACTCGCCACCGACCCGCCCGAGGCGGGCCCGCTGACCGTCGAAGCCTCGCGCTGGCACTCGGGGCGGCTGCTGGTCAGCTTCGCGGGGATCGAGGACCGCACCGGCGCCGAGTCGTTGCGGGGTGCCTGGCTGACCGTCGACGCCGCCGGCATCCCCGCGCCGCAGGACCCGGACGAGTTCCACGATCACCAGCTCACCGGGCTGACCGTGGTGACCGTCTCCGGCGAGCTGGTGGGCACCGTGACCGACGTGCTCCATCCCGGCCAGGACCTCCTTGCGATCACCCCGGCGCCCGGGACGTCACGGCGGGCCGAGGTGCTCGTGCCGTTCGTGGCGGCGATCGCCGTCGAGGTGGACCTGGCCGGCGGGAGGCTGGTCATCGACCCGCCACCGGGCCTGCTCGACCTCGGGCAGGACGGTTCCGGTGGCGGTGACCTGGACGGGCGCAGTGAAGATTGACATCATCACGATCTTTCCCGGGTACTTCAGCCCGCTCCAGGTCTCGCTGCTGGGCAAGGCGGCCGACCGCGGCCTGATCGAGGTCGCCGTCCACGACCTGCGGGCCTGGGCCCATGACGTGCACAAAAGCGTTGACGATACGCCTTTCGGCGGGGGCCCTGGCATGGTGATGAGCCCGGTTCCGTGGGGCGAGGCGCTCGATGCCGTGCTCGGATCCGGATCACCGGGCACCAGGCTGATCCTGCCCGCCCCGGCGGGCGTCCGGTTCCGGCAGGAGACGGCTGCCACGTACTCGCGTATGGCACATCTTGTGTTTGCCTGTGGGCGATACGAGGGGATCGACGCGCGGTTCGCCGAGGAGGCGCGGACCCGCGTGCCGGTCGACGAGGTGAGCGTGGGTGACTACGTGCTGTCCGGGGGCGAGCCGGCGGTCCTGGTGATGATCGACGCGATCGCCCGGCTCCTTCCCGGGGTTCTCGGCAACGCCGCCTCCGCGCCCGACGACTCGTTCGGCGGCGGCGACGGGCCCATGGCCGGCCTGCTCGAAGGGCCGGTTTTCACCAGGCCACGGGTATGGCGCGGCCGTGGGGTGCCCCCGGTGCTGCTGTCCGGCGACCACGCCGCCATCGCGCGGTGGCGGCGGGACGAAGCGCTGCGGCGCACGGCCGCGCTGCGCCCCGATCTGATGGCGGCGCTGCCCGCGAAAGCCCTGGATGGCCGCGATCGGCAGGTGCTCCAGGAGGCTGGCTTTCCGGTCTCCGGCGAAGATATGGCACACTGAAACAGCCGCCTCGCGGATTTCTCACCGGGCGGGGATGCTTTTCGCGCTAAGCGACCACGACAGACCGTAACCACGCATCGCATCGTGCCGAACAGGCGCGTGCGCGAGGACCACTGAGGAACGCCAGCCATGCACACCGCCATTGCCGACTTGGAACAGGCGCAGATTCGCCCCGACATCCCGGGGTTCCGGCCTGGGGACACGCTGAAGGTGCACGTCCGGGTCGTTGAGGGCAACCGGACCCGGATCCAGGTCTTCCAGGGCGTGGTGATCCGGCGCCAGGGCGGCGGGGCCCGGGAGACGTTCACCGTCCGCAAGATCAGCTACGGCGTGGGGGTGGAGCGGACGTTTCCGGTGCACAGCCCGTCGATCGACAAGATCGAGGTCGTCAGCCGGGGCCGGGTGCGCCGGGCCAAGCTGTACTACCTCCGGTCGCTGCGCGGCAAGCGTGCCCGGATCAGGGAGCGCCGCGAGACGCCCGCGCGGTAACGGGCGCGTGGAACCGCTGACAAGGGGGAAGGCGGCGCCAGCCACCCGCGCGAACATGCCCGCCCGGCTTTGGGGGCATCGCCGCTGTGGGTACCCGGCGCTAGGCTCAAAGCGATGAATGACGACCGGGACACTCGGGGCCAAGAATTGTCCACAAGTGACGGGCATGCCCCGCCAGGCCAGGTCGATGGTCAGCAACTCGGCGGTGTGCCTGGCGACGGCCAGCCCGGTGGTGGCGGTGCCGCAGGTCCCGGGCTGGGGTTCGACGGCCCGTCCCGGGCGCCGTGGCCAGGTGGTTCCGGCGGGGCTTTCGGCAACAGCGGGACATACGGCGGCGGGGCCTACGGTGACGGCGCGCCCGGGCCCGGGATGACCGGGCCGGGGATGCCTGGTCCCGGGATGGACGGTCCCGGCATGGCTGGTCCTGGCATGGCGGCGCCCGGGGTGGTCGGCGGCGGGCCTCGTGATAGCGGCCCCGCGAGCGGACGCGTGGATGCCGGGCCGGGCCGGCCGCGCGGCAACGCGGCCGAGCCAGGGCACAGACGGCCCAAGGGCAAGCGGCGGCCGAACATGTCGTGGTGGGTGGAACTGCCCATCCTGCTGGTCTTCGCGCTGATCCTGGCCCTGCTCATCAAGAGCTTCGTGGTCCAGGCGTTCTACATTCCGTCGTCGTCGATGGAGAACACGCTGGAAATCGGCGACAAGGTGCTGGTCAACAAGCTCGTCTACGACTTCCGGTCGATCCATCGCGGCGACATCGTCGTGTTCAACGGCGACGGCTCCTGGGACCCGGTCCCGGCGCAGCCCGCGCCGCTGCCCAGCCGGCTCTGGAGCTCGGTCTCCGGGCTGTTCGGCACCGCGCCGGGCGTGCATGACTACATCAAGCGGGTCATCGGGGTCCCCGGCGACCATGTGGCCTGCTGCAACCAGCAGGGCCAGGTCACCGTCAACGGCGTGCCGCTGAGCGAGAAGTCCTACCTCTTCCCGGGCGACGCGCCGTCCGAGCAGCACTTCAGCATCGTCGTTCCCCTGGACCGGTTGTGGGTGATGGGTGACCATCGCAGCGTGTCCTGGGACTCCCGGGGCCACACAACCGACCCGGGCGATGGGACCATCCCGGAGAACCATGTGGTGGGCCGGGCGTTCGTCATCGTCGCACCGATCAGCCGGTGGCGGATCCTGCCCATCCCTGCCACGTTCCAGCAGCCCAAGCTGACGGCGGCGGCCGCGATAGCGGCCGGCCCGGCGCTGGGCGGACTGCAGGCCCTCCGGGCGTCCGGTGCTTCCGTGCTGGGCGCGCTGGCGCTGCCCGGTGCGCCCGCGGCGGCCGGGCTGGTCGCCGCGCTGCCACTCACCCTGCTGCAGCGCCGCCTGCGCCGTAAGCTGCGCGGGCGGTCGCGGCGGGATGGCCGCGGGCCGCCCTGGCGGTCGCGGGGCGCCCGTGAGCTGGCCGAGCGGCCGCGCCGCGGGCTGGATGTTGGTCCGGGACGCAGCCCAGACGGCGGTGCAGGACGTGGGCCCGGGTGACGCCATGGCCGTGCTCCCGGCACGCCATCCCGGCTACACCCCACGGAGCGCGGCTGGCCTCATCGCCTACGAGCGCGTGCTGGCGCGCGCCGGGCTGTCCCCGGTCGCCGGAATCGACGAGGCAGGACGGGGTGCCTGCGCCGGCCCGCTTGTGGTAGCGGCCGTCGCCTTCGAACCTCGCCGGCTGTCCGGGCTGCACGGTATCGCCGATTCCAAGGCCCTTACCGCGAAGGCGCGGGAGAAGGCCTACGACGAGGTGGTGGGGACCGCCCTGGCCTGGCACGCGGTTGTCATACCGTCCACCGAGATCGACCAGCTGGGCCTGCACGTATGCAACATCGCGGGCATGCGCCGGGCGCTGGCGGGGCTCGCCTGCCAGCCCGCCTATGTGCTCACCGACGGCTTCGCCGTCCGTGGCCTGGGAGTTCCGGCCCTGGCCATGTGGAAGGGCGACGAGGTCGCGGCCTGCGTGGCCGCCGCGTCGGTGGTGGCCAAGGTGACCAGGGACCGCATCATGCGCGACCTGCACCTGCGGTACCCCGAGTACGGTTTCGCCAGGCACAAGGGATACTCCACGCCCGCGCACATGAAGGCGCTCACCGCGCACGGGCCCTGCCCCGAGCACCGGCACTCCTTCGTGAATGTGAGCGGCGTGAAATGCGGTGATCAAGGCCCGCAGGAGGCCTACGGCGACCCGGGTGACGGCCTGGGAGCGGGCCCGGTCGACGGCCCGGACGCGGAGGCGGCCTGGAGTGATGCTGGCCAGGAAAATTGACCTATGGTTGATCTCATCTGGGCCGTAGCTCCCGGCGCTGCCTGATCGGAGGGGAGACCATGAGCGCGGAAGATCTCGAGAAGTACGAGACCGAGATGGAGCTGCAGCTCTATCGCGAGTACCGGGACGTCGTGGGCCTTTTCACCCATGTGGTCGAGACTGAGCGCCGGTTCTACCTCACCAATCAAGTGGAGCTGAACGTCCGTACCGCCGATAACGGCGAGGTCTTCTTCGAGGTCGCGATGCAGGACGCCTGGGTGTGGGACATGTACCGCCCCGCCCGTTTCGTGAAGAACGTCAAGGTTGTCACGTTCAAGGACGTCAACATCGAAGAACTCGCCCAGAGCGATTTCGAGGTTCCGGACCCCAAGTAAGACCTCGGGCTGGCGCGGCTGGTCCGCCTGCGATGGCTGGCCCCCTGGTCCGCCCGCGCTGGTCCGCCCGGGCTGGGCGGTCCCTGCTGGTCCGCTCTGCGGTGGCTGGCCCCGCTGGTCCGCCCGCGCTGGCTGGCCTCGGCTGGCCGGGCCTCCGCAGGCCGGTTCGCGCCGGTTTGCTGCGGTCGAGCGCAGATGCCCCCGTCGGAGCAGACCATCCGGCACCGACAATTCCGGTATTTTCTCCACAGATCGCGCATGGTCTGTGAGTCATCCACAGGGCTCGCGGCCGTTCAATGGGCACCCTCCAGCCCCGGGGCACTGTCGGTATGGAGGTGGTGACCAGTGAATGCCAAGGACGAATTGGGCCGCGCAGGCGAGCAGGTTGCTGCGGAGTACCTGGAGCGGGCCGGGCTGCGGGTGCTCGACCGCAACTGGCGGTGCTCGATCGGTGAGATCGACATCGTCGCTGCCGAGCGGCAGGTGATGGTGGTCTGCGAGGTGAAGACCCGCTCGGACACCCGGTTCGGCACCCCGCTGGAGGCGATCACCCGGAACAAGCGGGCCAGGCTGCGGCGGCTCGCCTCGCAGTGGCTGGTGGCGCACGGGGTGTTATTCGACGAGGTCCGCATCGACGTGATCGGCCTGATCCGGACCCCGTCAGGTGAGTACCAGATCGAACACGTCCGGGGGGTGGGCTAGGTGCCGGTCGCCCGGACGCACTCGATCGCCCTGGTCGGGGTGGAGGGGCATCCGGTAGAGATCGAGAGCGATATCGCGAACGGGCTGCCCTGCCTGCTCCTGGTGGGGTTGCCGGACACCGCACTGCGGGAAGCGCGGGACCGGATTCGGGCCGCGATCATCAACAGTTGCGAGCAATGGCCGCAGCGCCGGATCACCGTGGGCCTGTCCCCGGCGAGCCTGCCCAAGCGGGGCAGCGGTTTTGACCTCGGTATCGCGTTGTCCATCCTGGCTGCGGCCGGCGCCATCCCCGGAGCGGCCATCGATGGCGTGGCCTTCCTCGGGGAACTCGGGCTGGACGGGCGGCTGCGCCCGGTTCGCGGGGTGCTGCCCGCGATGGCGGCCGCCGTCGGCGCTGGCTTCGCCAAGGTGGTGGTCGCCCATGCGAACGCGGCGGAAGCGGCCCTGGTGCCGGGGCTGCAGGTGGTCGGGGCACCGAGCCTGGCCTCCTTACTGGCGTTGCTGCGTGGCGAACGAGCCAGCGAAGCCGGCCATGCGGCCTGCATTGTGGCGGAGGAACTGCCGGGACCGGCACCGGGACCTGCCCCGGCGATCGGACCGGCCTCGGCGGTCGGACCGGCCTCGGCGGTCGGACCAGCCTCGGCGGCAGGCCCGGTGTCGGCGGGATCGGTGTCTGCGGGACCGGCGTCGGCGGCGGGACCGGCGTCGGCGGGGCCACCGGGACCGGGCGGGGAGGTGCCGGCCCGGGCCTCCACCGGCCCGCCCGGGCAGCCGCGCCCCCGCCCGGATCTGTCTGAGGTGCTCGGCCAGCCCGTCGCCCGCCGGGCTGCCGAGATCTGCGCGGCAGGCGGTCACCACCTGTCCCTGCTCGGGCCACCGGGGGCGGGCAAGACCATGCTCGCCGAACGGCTTCCCACGGTCATGCCCTTACTTGACCGCGCCGCCGCGCTGGAGGTCACGTCCATTCACTCGGTGGCCGGGACGCTCCCGGCAGGGAGCCCGCTCATGACGGAACCGCCGTTTTGCGCGCCGCATCACACCGCCACCAAGGCGGCCATCGTCGGCGGGGGCAGCGGGATTCTCCATCCGGGCGCCGCGTCGCTGGCACATCGCGGCTGCCTGTTCCTCGACGAGGCACCGGAGTTCGCCCGGGACGTGCTGGACGCTCTGCGGCAGCCGCTGGAGTCGGGCGAGGTCGTGGTGGCCCGGTGCGGGCTCACCGCCCGCTTCCCGGCCAGGTTCACGCTGGTGCTCGCGGCGAACCCGTGCCCGTGCGCCAAGGGCGCGGCGACCGGGGCCGCATGCAGCTGCACGCCCGCCACCAGGCGGCGCTACCTGGCCCGGCTGTCCGGCCCGCTGCTTGACCGGGTGGACGTCAAGGTGGAACTGCTCCCGGTGGGCCGCGCCGAACTGTTGAGCGACCGCCATTTCGCCGAGTCCAGTCCCGTGGTGGCGGCCCGGGTCGCGGCGGCGCGGGAGCGGACGGCGGCCAGGCTCAAAGACACGCCCTGGCGGCTCAACGCCGAGATTCCCGGCAGCGAACTCCGCCGGGCGTTCCGGCCGTCGCCGGGGTCGCTGGCTCCGCTGGAGCGGGCCATGGACCTGGGCCAGATCAGCGCGCGGGGCGTCGACCGGGTGATCAGGGTGGCCTGGACGCTGGCCGATATCGCGGGCATCGCACGGCCCACGGTCGGGGAGACGAGCTACGCCCTCGGGCTGTGGCTGGGGGCTGGGACATGAGCACCCCGGCCAACGCGGAACGGATCGCTCGCGCCGCCCTCACCTGGGTGGCCGAGCCCGGGGACCCGGTCATGGGCGCGCTGTTACGCATCTGCTCACCGCCCGAGATCGTGGCGGCACTGACCGAGGGCCGGATGCCGCGCGCGTCGGCGGCGCCGCCGGGCGGCGGTGCCGGGCCGGCGGAGCGCGGGGCACCCGGCGTCCAGGCCGCTGTGGGGAGCGGTGGCGGTGGCGCTCTAGTGCCCGGCGTCCAGGCCGGGCTCCGGGTCGGTGGCGGTGGCGCTCTCGTGACCGGCGCCCGAGCCGGCGTGCGGGCCGGTGACGGCACCGGAGACGGCAGAGATAGTCCTAATGCCAATGGCACGCTCTGGGAGGACAGCCCAGGTGCCGATGGCGTGCCCTGGGGAGACAGCTCCGGGCCATCGAGCATTCCAGGGCTGGAGCGCGCCCTGCGCCGGTGGTCGGCAAGGTTCGGGGAGGTGCCGCCGGAACACGAGCTGGACGCGTGGTGGCGCGACGGCCTCCGCCTGGTCATTCCCGGCGACACCGAATGGCCCAGTCAGCTCGACGTGCTGGGCGACGCCAGGCCCTGGGGATTGTGGATGCGCGGGCACACGGACCTGCGCTACGCCTGCCTTCGGTCGGTGTCGGTGGTGGGAACCAGGGCGGCGACCGGCTACGGCACCCACGTCTGCGGCGAGCTGGCGGTCTCGCTCGCCGACAAGGGGTGGACGATCGTGTCCGGCGGTGCTTTCGGGATCGACGGCTGCGCGCACCGTGGCGCGCTCGCCGTGGCAGGAACCACCATCGCGGTCCTGGCCTGCGGGGTGGACCGTGCCTACCCGCAGGCCCACGAAGGGCTCTTCCGCAAGATCACGGAGATGGGCGCGCTCGTCAGTGAGTGGCCACCAGGCCGGATGCCGACCAAGCCGGGGTTCCTGGTCCGCAACCGGGTGATTGCCGCGCTCAGTCGCGGCACCGTTGTGGTCGAGGCGGCACTGCGGAGCGGGGCGCTGAACACCGCCCGCCACGCACACGACCAGGGCCGGCCGCTGATGGCGGTGCCCGGTCCGGTGACCTCGGCCCAGTCGGCCGGCTGCCACGAGGCGATCAGGGAATGGGGCGCGGTGTGCGTGACCAGCGCGCAGGATGTGATGGAGTTGCTGGAGTTCAGCGTGGATGAGCCTGCCAGGCAGCAGCGAGGCCCGGTGCTCGCGCGGGACCTGCTCGGCCCGGAGGACACCCGGGTACTGGAGGCGGTCCCGGCCCGGGCTGGCCGGGGGCCTGCCAGGATCGCGATAGCCGCCGGAGTTGATTTCGACACGGTCATGCGCTGCCTTGGCGGGCTGGCGGCGGCCGGCTTCGTGGAGCGGTGCGACCACGGCTGGCGGCTGCGGCGGCCACCGCGACCGGTCACATGTCGGACCAAACGCATAAATGCCAGATTCCTGCCCGATAGCGGGCAGGAATCTTGCATTTCCGTCGAGTAATGAGCCATCCTGCTAGGGTGACGAGCGCAGTACAGGCGCATGAAGAGCTTGTGACTCACCTCGCTCGTACCAGCCCGCTCAGCCAGGGCGAGGCGGCGCGGATCGTCGCGGAGGTACTTGGTTACTTCGGTGAGTCCGTGGAGGAGTTCGTGCGTCGGCGCCATCGTGAGCTGAAGTCAGGGGGGCTCACGAACGAGCAGGCTTTCGCGCGGATCGCGGCCGAACTGCCGGCCAGACGAGTGGCCCCGCCGCAGCTGTCGCTGCGGCAGCTTCGCCGTGTCGTCTATGGCTGAGCGAACGCGCCGCCCGCGCCAGAGGGAGGGAGCGCTACATGTGCGGGATCGTTGCGCATGTGGGGAGCCGGGATTGTGTGCCCATCCTGCTGGAGGGGCTGGCCCAGCTGGAATACCGCGGTTATGACTCCGCCGGGATCGCGGTGGTGTCGCGCTCCGGGGGGCTGCGCGTCCACAAGGCCAAGACCCGGGTCGCGGGCCTGGGGTCCAGCCTTCCGGCGCGGTTCAAGGGCGGGCCCGGTATCGGCCACACCCGGTGGGCGACCCACGGTGAGCCGAACGACATCAACGCCCATCCGCACATCGTCGGGCCGGTCGCGGTGGTCCACAACGGGATCATCGAGAACGCGGACGAACTGCGCGCCAAGCTGATCGCCGAGGGAGCGGAGTTCGTCTCCGAGACCGACAGCGAGGTCCTGGCCCACCTCATCGCCCGCGCGGGCGGCTACCTGCCAGCCCCCGGCGGGGCGGAAGGCGGCAGTGCAGACGGCACGGAAGGTGGCGTGGCAGGCGGCGCCGAGGTGGCCCCGGAGCACAACGGCACGCGGAATGGCAGCACGGGGAACGGCACCGCGGCCATGGCGAAGGCCAGCGGCGCGCGGATCGGCAGCGCCGGGAAGCGCGCCAACGGCACGGCGGATGACCCCGACGGCGGCGACCTGGAGGAAGCGGTCCGCCAGGCGCTCACCTCGGTGGTCGGCACCTACGGGATCGCGGTGCTCGACGCCCGTTACCCGGACCGGGTCGTCGCCGCGCGCAACGGCAGCCCGGTCGTGCTCGGCCTCGGCGACAAGGAGATGTTCGTCGCCTCGGATGTCGCCGCCCTGGTCCGCTACACCCGCCAGGTGGTGCACCTGGACGACGGCGAGGTGGCCACGGTCCGTGCGGACGGGTTCCACACCTCCACGCTGGACGCCCGCACGACCACCCATGAGCCGTCGCTCATCGAGGCCGACCTGCACTCCTACTCCGCCGACGGCTATACGCACTTCATGCGCAAGGAGATCCACGAGCAGCCCAGGACCGTGGAGCGGGCACTCCGGGGCCGGATCGAGGAGCGGTTCCACACCGCCCACCTCGGCGGGCTGAACATCGACGCGCGTGAGGCGCGGGCCATCCAGCGGGTGAAGATCCTCGGCTGCGGCTCGGCCTATTACGCCAGCCAGGTCGGCGCGCAGCTCATCGAGGAACTCGCCCGGATCCCGGCCGACGCCGAGCCCGCGTCGGAGTTCCGGTACCGCAACCCTGTGGTCGAGCCGGACACCCTCTACATCGCGGTGAGCCAGTCCGGCGAGACCCACGACACCCTCGCCGCCGTCCGGGAACTGAAGCGCAAGGGCGGCCGGGTGATCGGCGTGGTCAACGCGGTCGGCAGCGCCATCGCCCGGGAGTGCGAGGGCGGCGTGTACCTGCACGCCGGCCCGGAGATCTCGGTCACCTCCACCAAGACCTTCACCGCGACCTGCGTGGTGTTCTCGCTGCTCGCCCTGCACCTCGGGCGGATCCACGACCTGTCCCCGGCGGACGGGGCCCGCGTCGTCGCCGGGCTGCACGCGCTGCCCGGCCAGATCACCCAGATCCTCGGTGAGGAGGACCGGATCGCCGAACTGGCCAAGGACCTCACCGGCTACCACGGCATGTTCTTCGTCGGCCGGGTCCGCGGCTGGCCGATCGCCAGGGAAGGCGCGCAGAAGCTCAAGGAGGTCTCCTACCTGCACGCGGAGGCCTACCCGGCGAGCGAGCTCAAGCACGGGCCGCTGGCGCTGGTGGGCCCCGACCTGCCGACCGTCGCGATGGTGCCCGACGACGAGCTCCGCGACAAGAACATCTCCACGCTGGGTGAGATCAAGGCGCGGCGCGGCCGGATACTCGTGGTCGGTCATGGCACGCTGGATCCAAGGCTCGCCGACGACATGGTGGAGGTGCCCAAGAACGAGCCCGAGCTGGACCCGATCCTGCTGTCGGTGCCGCTGCAACTGCTGGCCTACCACGCGGCGGTCTCGCTCGGGAACGACGTCGACAAGCCGAGGAACCTGGCCAAGAGCGTGACCGTGGAGTGAGCTGACCGGTGGCAACCCCCGAGCCGCCGGCGTCCCCCCGGTCCGGGGCGTCCCCCCGGCCGGGACCGCCGCCCGGGACCGCGCCGCTTCCCGCGCGGCTGGGCGCTGCCCTGGACGCGTTCCGGCACCACATCGAGGCCGAACGGGGGCTATCCCGGCACACCGTCCGGGCTTACGTCTCGGACATCGCGGCGCTGCTTGAGCACGCCGCCGCCACCGGGGCCGGCGCACCGGCGGATCTCGGCATCGCCACCCTGCGGGCCTGGCTGGCCGCGCAGCACGGCGCCGGGCAGTCCCGTGCCACCCTGGCCCGGCGCGCCGCAGCGGCCAGGACCTTCACCGCGTTCGCTCACGCCCGCGGCCTGATGCCGGCCGACCCCGGGCCGCTGCTCGGCATGCCGCGGATCCCGCGCCGGCTTCCCGAGGTGCTCAGCCAGGAGCAGGTGGCCGCGGTTCTCACGGCGTCCGCCGCCGGCCCCGCCCGCCCCGGCTCTGGCTCCGTCGGCCCCGCTGCCGCCTCTGCCCGCCCCGGCTCCGCCTCTGCCCGCCCCGGCTCCGCCTCTGCCCGCCCCGCTGCCGCCTCTGCCCGCCCCGGCTCCGCCTCTGCCCGCCCCAGCTCCGGCTCCGGCCCCGCCGGCTCCGGCCCCGCCGACTCCGGCCCCGCCCGCCCCGGCTCCGGCCCCGCCAGCCCCGCTGCCGGCTCCGCCCGCCCCGAAGGCGCCCCGCCCCGGGGGGCAGAGGACCGGGGGGCACCGGACGGGCTCCTGGCCCGCCCCGGCTCGGGCGCGGCCCGCGCGGCGGGCACCCCCGGCCGTCGTAACTCGGCAAAATCCGGGCGGGACGACGAGGACGCTGCGCTCGCCCTCCGCGATTCGGCGATCATGGAGCTGCTGTACGCGACCGGCATCCGGGTCAGCGAGCTGTGCGGCCTGGACCTCGGCGACCTCGACGAGGAGCGGCGCACGGTGCGGGTGCTCGGCAAGGGCAACCGGGAACGGACGGTGCCGGCCGGCATCCCGGCGGTCCGGGCCGTGGGCGCCTGGGCACGAACGGGGCGCCCGGTCCTGGTGACCCCGGCCAGCGGGTACGCCCTGTTGCTCGGGGCGCGCGGCGGGCGCCTCGACCCGCGGACCGCGCGGCGCGTGGTCCACGCCTGCCTCGCCGCGGTGCCGGGCACGCCCGACTCCGGCCCGCACGGGCTGCGCCACGCCGCCGCGACGCACCTCCTCGAAGGCGGCGCTGACCTGCGCAGCGTGCAGGAGATCCTCGGGCACGCGTCGCTGACCAGCACGCAGATCTACACGCATGTCTCCATCGAGCGCCTGCGCTCGGCCTACCGTCAGGCGCACCCGCGCGCGTAGCACGCTGGCCGGGTTTCGCTGAGTTACGACGGCCCGCGGCACCCGCCGGCCTGACCGGCCCTGAGCCCGGGGCAGGTCAGGAGCCTCATCCCGGTGCCGGGCGGGCCGGGACGCCTTTTCTCGCGAGCGGAGCCGGGCCGGGAGCGGGTAGACTACTGCGCGGCCGGCGAGTCCGCAGCCATGCGGTTACGGGCCTTCCGGCTAACTTCGCGCGTCCGCTCGCCGCTGGGCCTCCCCGCGGTGCGCACCCTTCGGTCCGCGGCTCGTCAGCCGCGGTGTGTGCGTACGGGCGCCAGGACCAACCGAGCGCGCCGCTCCCCGGAGACCGGCGCACGAGCAGGAAGGGGACACCGGTATGGCACCGGTCGTCACCATGCGGCAGCTGCTGGAGAGCGGCGTTCACTTCGGCCACCAGACGCGGCGCTGGAATCCGAAGATGAAGCGGTTCATTCTCGCTGAGCGCAATGGGATCTACATCATCGATCTTCAGCAGTCCCTCGACTTCATCGACAAGGCCTACGAGTTCATCAAGGAGACCGTGGCGCACGGCGGCACGGTCCTGTACGTCGGCACCAAGAAGCAGGCGCAGGAGGCCATCGCGGACCAGGCGCGCCGGGTCGGCATGCCGTTCGTCAACCAGCGCTGGCTCGGCGGGATGCTGACCAACTTCCAGACGGTGCACAAGCGCCTGCAGCGGCTCAAGGAACTCGAGGAGATCGACTTCGACGACGTGCCCGGTTCCGGCATGACCAAGAAGGAACTGCTGCACCTGCGCCGCGAGCGCGACAAGCTGGACCGCTCGCTCGGCGGTATCAAGGACATGGCCCGGGTGCCCAGCGCGCTGTGGGTGGTGGACACCAAGAAGGAGCACATCGCCGTCAGCGAGGCGCGCAAGCTCGGCATCCCGGTGATCGCCGTGCTGGACACCAACTGCGACCCCGACGAGGTGGACTACCCGATCCCCGGTAACGACGACGCGATCCGCAGCGTGTCGCTGCTCACCCGCGTGGTCGCCGACGCGGTCGCCGACGGGCTGATGGCCCGGGGCGGCGAGGCGGACGGCGAGGAAAAGCCGTCGCCCACGGGTGAGCTGGGCACCGAGGAGCCGCTGGCCGAGTGGGAGCGTGAGCTGCTGGAGCGCAAGGGTGCCGACGACGGCGCCCGCGTGCCCGGGCCGCGTGACGGCGCCGCCGCCGCCGCCGCGCCCGCGGCCCCGGAGGCGGCGCCCGCGGACGCTGCCGCCGCCACGGACGCCACCGCCACCGCCGCTGCTGCTTCGGATGTCGCCACCGTCGCCGCTGCTGCTTCGGATGTCGCCACCGCCGCCGCCACCACGGACGCCGCTACCGCCGCCGCCACCACGGACGCCGCCACCACGGACGCGCCCGCCGCGAACGCGGCCAGTGCGGAAGTGGCCGGTGACGCCGCTGCCACCCCGGAAGCTGCGGACGCGGCCGGTGCGGACGCGGCCGGTGCGGAAGTGGCCGGTGCGGAAGTGGCCGGTGACGCCGCTGCCACCCTGGAAGCCGCGGACGCGGACGCGGCCGGTGCGGAAGTGGCCAGTGCGGACGCGGCCGGTGACGCCGCTGCCATCCCGGAGGCCGGGGCAGACGGCGCCACGGCGCAGAACGGCGCCGCGGACGGCGAGGCGGCCACCAGCGCCGCGGCCGCCAGTGCCGCCGCTACCAGTGCTGCGGACGAGGCCCCAGCGGGCGACGCGGTCGCCGCGGAGTGAGCAACCGGCTGGCCCGGCGCCGCCTGCCCCGGGTTCAGCCAGCCGAGACTGATCAGGCAGTGCGATCAGACAGTGAGAGATGAGGACATGGGGAACTTCACCGCCGCGGACGTGAAGCGGCTTCGCGACGCCACCGGCGCGGGGATGATGGACTGCAAGAACGCGCTGACCGACGCGAACGGCGAGTTCGACAAGGCGGTCGAGCTGTTGCGGCTCAAGGGCGTCAAGGACGTGGCCAAGCGGGCCACCAGGACCGCGGCCAACGGGCTGGTCGCGGCCGAACTTGACGGCACCAGCGCCGGGGTTCTGGTCGAGCTGAACTGTGAGACCGACTTCGTCGCGAAGACCGAGCTGTTCCAGGGGGTGGCGGCGGACATCACCGCCGCCGCGCTGGCGCAGCGGGCCGCCGACCGGCTCGCCGTGCTCGCGCTCGAGGTCCGCCCCGGCGTCACCGCCCAGCAGCTCATCGACGGGGCCGGTGCCTCGCTGAAGGAGAAGCTGGAGCTTGGCCGGTACGCCCTGCTCGATGGCGGCTACATCGCCAGCTACCTGCACCGCTCCGACCGGGCGCTGCCGCCGACCGTGGGCGTGCTCGTCCAGCTGGACCAGCCGAACGAGCAGGCGGGCAAGGACGTCGCCCAGCAGGTCGCGGCGATGCGCCCGCTGTATGTCACCCGCGACGAGGTCCCGGCCGACGTGGTCGCGCGGGAACGCAGCATCGCGGAGCGGATCACCAGGGACGAGGGCAAGCCCGAGCAGGCGATCCCCAAGATCGTCGAGGGCCGGCTTGGCTCGTTCTTCAAGGAAGTCGCGCTCATCGAGCAGTCGTTCGTCAAGGATCCCAAGAAGCCGGTCAAGCAGATGCTCAGTGAGCAGGGCGCCACGGTACGGGCGTTCGCCAGATTCCAGATCGGCCAGGCAGGCTGAGCAGCGCCGGCGAACCGGACACGCAAGGAGGCGGCCCCGTGGAGAACAGCGCCGAAAGGGGGGACGGCGCGGCACACGTGCTCGGCTCTGCCGTGGGGGACAGTGCCGCCTCCGCGAGGGAAGCGGGCGCGCCGGCGAACGGTCGTCCGGCCGCGGCGGCGTCCCGGGGAGAGGCGCCGCTGCACAGGCCCTGGCGGCGGGTCGTGGTCAAGCTGTCCGGCGAGGCCTTCTCCGGGGACGAGCCGCTGGGCATCTCCCCCACTGTGGTCCAGCGCATCGCCAGGGAGATCGTCGCCGTGGTGCAGGAGGGGGTCCAGGTCGCGGTGGTGGTGGGCGGCGGGAACATGTTCCGCGGCCGGGAACTGGCCGACAGCGGCATCGACCGGGCCAGGGCCGACTACATGGGCATGCTCGGCACGGTGATCAACTGTCTCGCGCTGCAGGACGTGCTCGAGAAGCTCGGCGTGGACACGCGGGTCCAGACCTCCATCACGATGGGGCAAGTGGCCGAGCCCTACATCCCCCGACGCGCGATCCGCCACCTGGAGAAGGGGCGGATCGTTATTTTCGGGGCGGGCCTGGGTGCCCCGTTCTTCTCCACCGACACCTGCGCCGCCCAGCGCGCGCTGGAGATCGGGGCCGAGGCGCTGCTCAAGGGCACGCAGGTGGACGGGGTCTACGATGCGGATCCGCGCACCAAGCCCGGCGCGGTGCGGTTCCATCAGGTTGACTACAGTGAGGTGCTCCGCTTGGAGCTGAAGTTCATGGACACCACCGCGGTGAGCCTGTGCATGGACAACGGCCTGCCCATTGTCGTCTTCGACATGATGGAAAAGGGTAACGTCGTGCGAGCGGTGCGCGGGGAGAAGATCGGCACGCTGGTGAGCCGGCCTGCCGATGCCGGTGCCCGCGGCTAGCAGCCGCGGCAGGCACGCGATGGGACAGGAGCCGACGTGATAGACGAAACCCTCCTCGAAGCCGAGGAGAAGATGGAAAAGGCTGTCGCCGTCGCCAAGGAAGAGTTCGCGGTCATCCGGACCGGCCGGGCACACCCGGCCATGTTCGCCAAGATCACGGCCGAGTACTACGGCACCCCGACCCCGGTGAACCAGCTTGCCTCGTTCCACATCCCCGAGCCGCGCATGGTGGTCATCCAGCCGTTCGACAAGTCGTCGCTGGCGGCCATCGAGAAGGCGATCCGCAACAGCGACCTGGGCGTGAACCCGGCCAACGACGGCACCATCATCCGGGTCGTCTTCCCCGAGCTGTCCGAGGAGCGGCGCCGGGAGTACATCAAGATCGCCCGCCACAAGGCGGAGGACGGCCGGGTCGCCATCCGCAACATCCGCCGGCACGCGAAGGACACGCTGGACAAGATGATCAAGGCCGGCGACGCGGGCGAGGACGAGGTGCGCCGGGCGGAGCGGGAACTCGACGACGTCACGCACACCTATGTGGGCCAGGTGGACGAACTGCTCAAGCATAAGGAAGCCGAACTGCTTGAGGTCTGATCTGTCCGTGGACATTCCGGGGGAGCCGGAACAGCCGGAGAAGCGGGAGCGGCGCACCGGGCGAAACCTGCCCGCCGCGGTGATGGTCGGCCTGGGCCTGGGCGGGGTCGCCATCCTCACGCTGTTCACGGTGAAGGCCACCTTTCTCGCCTTTGTCGGCGTGGTGGTCGGCGTCGCGCTCTGGGAACTACGGCGTGCCGTGGCGGAACGGCAGGTCAAGCTGCCGTTGATCCCGGTGGCCGCGGGCGGCGCCGTGGCGTTCGCCCTGTCCTACTGGCAGGGGGAGCGCGCCGCGCTGGTGTGCGT
>WNGH01005586.1_pt1 | contig 31778 bp, 23 predicted proteins | sample 5400631 | NCBI WGS metagenome assembly WNGH01 (sample SAMN13153373, study PRJNA577476) | soil metagenome | isolation source: 115 cm soil or saprolite under Garry oak tree replicate 1 | place: USA:California | collected 2016-06-15
GGCGTGATCATGACGGCGTGCTGCATCCACTCCACGCGCTCGCCGTCGATCATTGAATGACAGCGGACGCCCTGCACGACCAGCGTCACCGCGATGGCGTTGTGGCGGTGGGGCCGCTGCGATTCCCCCGGCAGGAGCGAGTTCATGGCCAGCGTGAGCGACGGCAGACACGTGCGCTGGCTGTCCAGCGCGGCGCTCGACAGCGTCACCGCTTTGCCCGTCATCGTCTTGTCGGCGGGCAGGCGATGGATCAGCTCGAGCTGGTGGCGAATCTCCCCACCCGGATAGTGGACGGCTTCCACGGGAGCCTGTCCTGGCCGGGGCGCCTGCGCGCGCTCGAACGCGAGCTCGGGCTCGTTGGTGACGATCCACAGCACGGCGTCGCGCGTACTGGCCCGGTGAGTGGCCGTGACGCCGCCGGGCAGGCAGAAGACGTCGCCCGCGTCCCAGCCGATGGCCTCCGCGCCCCACGTCGTCTCACCGCTCCCGGCGATCACGTAGTAGATCTCACCGGAGGCCTCGAAGCGCGTGGCCAGCGACTCGCCGGCGCGGAGTCGCGCGTAGCGCGCGAGGATCAGCGGCGTGGTGGCGGGGCCGTCGGTGCCGAGCGCCGTACCGAGGTCGAGCGGCAGGAGACCGGTGGGCGTGGCCGGATCGAGCGCGCGGTCACGCTCGCGGGCGAAGACGTGGGCGGGGATCCGAGGGCGCTTGATGTTGAAGCCGTCGGCCGAGGAATAGTAGCGGGCCCGACGCGCGTACGCGGTCTCGACGGTGGTCGCCATGGGTGGTCTCCTCGGAGCGCAGCGTCAGCGGGTGACGGGGGAGCCGGCCTTCAGCCACGCGGTCATGCCACCGGTGACGTTGAACCAGCGCTCGATGCCGTGGCGCTTGAGCGCGCTGATCACGGTGCTCGAGCGGAGGCCGCCGGCACAGAGGACGGCCTTGGGGCGATCGACGGGAACCTCGCCAACACGCCGGAGCGCTTCCAGCATCGGCAGGTGCACGGCCCCCTCGATGTGGCCGTCGCGCCACTCGACCGGCTCACGCACGTCGATGACCGCGACGTCGCGCCCCTCGTCGAGCCACTCGGCGAGATCCCACACGGTGATCTGCGGCACCGTCTCCACGGGCAGGCCCTCACTCTTCCACTCGATCATCCCGCGCTCGATCACGCCGATCACCTGATCGACGCCCACGCGGGAGAGCGCGCGCAGCGCCCGATCGACGTCGGACGGCGTGTGCGTGAGCAGGATCAGCGGCGTGCCGTCGGGGGCGAACCAGCCGACGCGATCGCCGAACTGAGGGCTCTCGATCCAGACGTTGAGCGCGCCCGGCACGTGGCTTTCGCCGTACGTCGCGGGCTCGCGCAGATCGAGGACGCAGGCGCCGCCGGCCCTGACGGCGTCCCACGCCTCGCGCGCGGTGAAGGGCCGTGGCTTGGGCAGCTCGAGGGGGAGCGTGCCGAGGTTCTTGCCGACGATCGTCTGGAACGACGGCGGCTTCGGGGGAAGCCCGGCCATCAGGAGATCGACGAACTCGGCCTGGCTCCGGGCGCGCAGCGCGGGATTGAAGCGCCGCTCGAACCCGATGGTCGATGCCGTCTTCGAGGACATCGCCCGGCCGCACAACGAGCCGGCGCCGTGGGCGGGATAGATCTCGACGGTGTCGTCGAGGCGCAGGAGTGACGCGTGCAGACTCTCCCAGAGCTGTCCGGCGGCCGCGGCGCCGCCCAGATCGGGCCGGCCGACGTCGCCGATGAACAGCGTGTCGCCGGTGAGGACGAACCACGGCTCCCTCGCGCGCGAGGCGTCGGTCACCAGCAGGCAGAGACTGTCAGGCGTGTGGCCGGGCGTGTGCAGCGCCTTGAGGACGACGTTGCCGATCACGATCTCGTCGCCGTCCTGCACCGCCGCGTGCTCGAACACGGCCTTCGTCGAGCGATGGAGCACGATCGACGCCTTGGTCACGGCGGCGAGGTCGCGATTGCCCGAGATGTGATCGGCGTGCGTGTGCGTCTCGAGGATCCGGGTGATGCGCAGGCCCTTCTTCCGGGCCAGGCGCACGTACTCGTCGACGCGATCACGGCCCGGGTCGACGACGGCGGCTTCACCGGCCTCGCCGCATCCGATCAGGTAGGACAGGCACCCCGAATCCTCGTTGATGAGCTGATGGAAAATCATCCGCCGTCTCCGGCGCTATTATAAGGCCCTTCGAACGACCGGCTTTTTGCGATATTTTCGCGGCGAGGAGGGGCATCGAACGTGGCGCGAATGAGAGTGGCGGCGGTCGGCGACGTGCCGGCCGGTGAGGGGCGAGTGATGGAAGTCGGCGGTCACACGCTGGCGGTCTTCAACATCGACGGAACGTTCTACTGCATCGACAACGCGTGCACGCACCGCGGCGGGCCGCTCGGCGAGGGCGATCTCGACGGCCGCGTCGTCATGTGCCCGTGGCACGCGTGGCGATGGGACGTGACGACCGGGCTCAACGTCAACAACCCGGCGGTGAAGGTCGCCTGCTTCGCGGTGACGGTGGACAACGGCGACGTGTTCGTGGATATTCCCGGCTGACGCATCGACGAGGGGGTGAGGGCATGCCACGGTTCATCATGGCGGTTGTCGTCGCGGCGGTGGTCGCGGTCCTGTTCGCCGGCCCCGCGCTGGCCTTTCAGTGCCCGAAGTTGATCGCTGAGCTCAACACCGAGACCGGGAATCGGATCGACGCGGCCAGCAACAACGCGAAGGACAAGGCGGCCGAAGCACAGAAACTGCATGCGGAGGGTAAGCACGCAGAGTCCGTGAAAGCGGCCAAGGAAGGCCTCGCGATGATCGGCAAGGGGATGTAGGCATCCACCGCCCGGAGCAAGGAAGGCCTCGCGATGATCGGCAAGGGGATGTAGGCATCCACCGCCCGGAGCCCGCGCTCCGGGCGGTGGCGTGTTCAGGCCGCGGGCCGTGCGGTCAGGCGACGGCGTCCGGCCCGAAGCGCCTCCTCGGGTGAGCTGTACGCGGTCCACTCGCCGGCCCAGCTACTCTCGAGCACCTCGTTGCGCTGGGCGTCGCGAATCTCCCAGCACCAGAGGCAGGGATCCGGCAGCAGACGAACTTCGACGGTCAGTCGCGGGTTCCGATCGAGCATAGCCGCCCCCCTTCAATCGGACCGTGAGCACCCGCAAGCGACATGCCGCTGAGTGACCACCGGAGTCTCGCCCTTTTCCTCGACAGTTGCAAGACAGATCGTGTCCGGGCCCGTCGGAGAATGGAACTTCGTACCACCACTTTCGTGAAAAAGATTTCTCCTCTGATCACCCGGCCGCGCTGCTAGCATGAGCCTTCGTGGAGTTCCTCCTCGGGCCACCATTCATGGTGGGCATTGCGGTCGTCGTGGGGCTCGGACTGATCTACGCGCGGCGCCTGTACCAGCGCTGTCCACACTGTGGCCGTGTCGTGCGTCGCGTGGTGCAAGGCTGGCTTCGCTGTGGCTTCTGTGGCCGTCAGTACCGCCGCGGATTGCGTCTGCGGTGAAGGGGACCGCGATGCTGACGTTCCTTCCCACCTGGCCGCCATCGCGCGTCACGCTGGGTGTGATCGCGGGCGTGATCGTGCTGGCCGGTGTCGGCATCGGCGCATGGTTCTGGTCCGATGAACAGGATCGTCGCGCGACGGCAGCCTATGTCCAGGCAATCAACCAGCTGAGCCCGTCCGGGCCTCCGCCCACCGCGGAGGCCCGGGCCAACGCGGCGCGAAGCCTCGAGACGGCGCTGGCACGCTATCCGTCCGCCGCGATGGCGCCTCTGGGTGCCTACGAGCTCGGTAACGTGCGCTTCGGAGAGCGGGACTGGGCACGAGCCCGGGCGGCGTACGAGATCACGGCGGCGAGATCGGCGTCGCCGACCCTCAGGGCGCTCGCTCGAGCCGGTGTCGGCTACGCGTGGGAAGCCGAACGGAATCCTGCAAAGGCCGTGGAGAGTTACCAGGCGGCGCTCGCCAGCTTGAAGCCCGGCGATTTCTACTATGAAGACCTCCTGCTCGACCTGGCGCGCGCCCAGGAGCAGGTGGGTAAAAAAGACGCTGCAACCGACACTTACCGCCGACACTTGAAGGAGCTTCCCAAGAGTCCGCGCGCCGAAGAGGTCAAGGCGGGTCTCACCCGCCTGGGCGCATCTCCCTAGCGCGTCGCTCTAGCGCGTCGCTCCTCGTCGAGGCATCACGCTTGCCGCCTTCGTGAGCTCGACCATGGCGACCGAAGCCCTCGTCCACGCGCTCGAAGACGTGGCCACGCGGCTGCGCACCGACTCGATCCGTGCGACGACGGCGGCCCCGAAGTGGTCATTCCACGAGCGCCGCCCCGGCCGCCGACATCGTGGCCGCCCTGTTCTTCTCGGTCATGCGCTTCGATCCCGAGAATCGCTCGAGCCGTGACCTGCGAAACGCTTCGTGTTGAGCAGGGGCCACGCGGCCCCGCTGCTCTATGCCGCGTGGGCGGCGGTCGGCGTGATCCCTCGCGAGGCGCTCGTGACCCTCCGTCAGCTCGACAGCGATCTCGAAGGGCATCCTACGCCGCGGCTGCCGTTCGTCGACGTGGCCAGCGGATCGCTCGGTCAGGGCCTCGGCGTCGGGATCGGGCTCGCGCTGGGCGCGCGTCTAGCCGATAGTGACGCCCGCGCCTTCGTGCTCCTCGGTGACGGCGAGACCGCCGAAGGCTCGGTGACCGGCGTCCACGTGCACGGGCTGGCGGTCCGTGAAATCCCGCGCAGCGGCCCACCTCAGAAGGTCCTCGAGCGTTACGGGGTTGGGCGGGAGGCGATCGTCGAGGCCGCGCGGCGCATCGTGGCGGGAGCGGCTCCGGATCGCGCCGTGGCAGCGTTAACGCGAGCCGGGCGATTCGCCGATAAGAGGCATTATGTAAACTTCAGCGCAGCGCGCCAGCACCGGCGCCAGATCAGCCCGGAATGTGGGCTTCTTCCGGCAACTCCCCCCACTTCGGCTTCCACTCGGGCACCGTCAGACCGAACTTTTCGCAGAGGTTGGCCACCTCCTGCGCGAAGGCCTGGCGAACGTCATCGTTGTCGCGAAGCTTCAGCCGCAGCTCCCGATAGCGCTGGTTCTTCGGCGAGCCGGGCCGGCCGAAGATGTTCATCGTGCGGATGTACCACTTGTTGAAGGTCGTCTGCGCCTCGTCGTGGGTGGCGCGGTCCTCGCTGAGCTTCTTGACCCAGAACTCGCCGTGGCGGATGTGGAACTTCTCCTCCTTGAAGATGCCCTCGATGGCACGGACCCACGGGCCGTAGGAGCACTGGCGCACGTCCTCGAGCTGATGCCCGGCGCCCCGGTCCATGCAGAAGTTGAAGAACACAAAGTCCGCCCACGTGTCGATCGGGTAATAGAAGATGTTGACGCGCTTGTCGCTCGTGATGCGCTGCGTGCCGATGTCGCGGTCGGCCTCGATCCGCATCGTGAGGATCTCGTCGTGGGCCGCCACGTGGCGGTCGACCTCGACGCCGAGATCGGCCAGCAGGCCGTACATCACGGTGGCGTGGCGGAGCTCGTCCTTCACGATCTGGGCGACGACGTGCTTTTCCTCCACGCCGGGGGCCTTCATGATCCACGGCACGTAGCCGTACCCGCCGGACAGCTCGGAGTCGGCCTGCATGGTCATGAGATGCACGAGGTTGTCCCGATACTCCGCGGTCATCTCGCCGGCGGACTCCAGCCGCTCGCCGCTGGTGATCTTACCCATCATCGTGTGCTCGAGGCTGCTCATGGCTCGTCCTCCGTCACGTTCGTTCCACCACGCGAACGGCCTTGCCCTCCGAGCGCGGGATCGTCCGCGGCGAGAGCAGCGTGACCTCGACGTTCAGTCCCAGCGCGGCCCGCAGCCGCGCCGCCACCTCGCCCCGGAGCTTGCCGACTTCCGGGTGATCGGGCTCGATGCTGCCGCATCGCTCCAGGAACGCCGGCGCCGGCTCCACCTGGACCTCGACGCGGGCCAGGGTGGCGGTCCGGTCGACGACCAACAGGTACTGGGGCACGAGGTCCGCCACCCCCAGCAGGGCACCCTCGACCTCCGACGGGTACACGTTCACACCCTTGATGATAAGCATATCGTCGGTCCGGCCGACGAGGCGGCCCATTCGCGCCGATGTCCGCCCGCAACGGCACGGCGCTGTCGTGAGCGTGGTGACGTCGCCGGTCCGATAGCGGACGACGGGCATCGCGCGCTTGGTCAACGTGGTCAGCACGAGCTCGCCCTGCTCACCCGCCCCTAGCGGTTCGCCGGTCGTCGGGTCGACGATCTCCGGCAGGAAGTGGTCGTCGGCGATGTGCAGGCCCTCGCGCGCCTCGCACTCGCCGGAGACCCCGGGGCCGATGATCTCGCTGAGCCCGTAGATGTCGTAGGCCGGGCAGCCGAGGCCCGCCTCGAGCGCGCGGCGAACGCCGTCGGTCCAGGGCTCAGCGCCGAACATCCCGTAGCGGAGTCCGAGTTGCTCCGGCTTGCTCCCCTGCTCGGCCAGCGTCTCGGCGATGTGGAGGGCGAAGGACGGCGTCGCGCACAGTGCCGCCGGCTTGAAGTCACGCAGGAGCAGGCACTGACGCGCGGTGTTGCCGGACGAGGCCGGGACCACGGTCATGCCGATCAGCTCGGCCGCCTGGTGGAAGCCGAGGCCGCCCGTGAAGAGCCCGTACCCGAAGGCGTTCTGCAACAGATCGCCACGGCGGCCGCCAGCGGCCACGATCGTGCGCGCCATGACCTCGCGCCAGACCTCCATGTCGCCGGCCGTGTAGGCGACCACCGTCGGCTTGCCCTTGGTCCCGGACGAGGCGTGGATGCGGACGATCTCCTCGCGCGGCACCGCGAAGAGGCCGAACGGATAGTGCTCGCGCAGATCGCTCTTTCGCGTGAACGGCAGGCGGGCGAGGTCGTCGAGCCGCTCGACGCGCGCGGCCCCCAGACGTTCCCAGTAGAACGGCACGCGGCCGATCGCCCACGCGAGCGTCTCCTTGAGCCGTGCGAGCTGGAGCGCGGCCCGGTCACCCGGCGACTGGGCCTCGGCACGCGGATTCCAGATCATCGATCAGGCCGTCACGACCGCCGCGGCGGCTCCGGGAATTGCTGATCGACGACGCGATGCTGGCGCAGCCCGACGGCCTCGCGCTGGATGATGAGGATCAGGCGCTCGTGGGCCGCTCGCTCGCGCGCCCGCTCGTACTCGGCCAGACGCTGCCGGCGTTCCTGGGAGCCGTCGGCGTCGAGCCGGGCGAGGGCCGCGCGGGCGAGCCGAAGCGCCTCCTCCAGACGTTCACCGGCCCGGCCGAGGGTGGCGGCCTTCTCGGCCGCGATTTCGGCCTCGGTGCGCCGCAGGCTCTCGCCGGTTCGGCCGCTCACTCGAAGTCGACGGACTTCACCAGCCACTGCTGGCGCTGGAGGAACTGGGTCATCGTGTCGACGACGCGAGCATCGACCACGCCTTCGAGGCTGATGATGTCGGGCAGGATGTGCCGGACCTCGGGATAGCTCACGAGCACGCGCCGCAGCGTGCGCACGCGCGGATCACTCGCGAACAATCCGCGCTCGCCCGCCCACTCGTCGCGCAGGCGGACGAGGATCCGTCGCGGCGGCGCGCCGTCCGGAGTACCGTCGGCGCTCACCGCCGGCGTCCCACGAGGCGCGAGCGCGCTCGTTCGTAGACCGCCAGCGTGCGGTCGAGCTGGAGCCGCACGTCGAACTCGCTCTCGGCCACCTCGCGCGCCCGCGCGCCCATCACGCGGCGGCGCTCGACGTCGACGAGGAGACCGATCACCGCCTCGGCCAGGCCGCCGGGATCGCCCTTGGTGAGGACGCCCGTCTCTCCGTCGCGGACGACCTCGTTGCAGCCGGGCGCCGCCACGGCCACGGCGGGCAGGCCGCAGGCCGCCGCTTCGGCCAGCACGAGGCCCTGCGTCTCCGTTTCGGAGGCGAAGACGAAGAGATCGGCCGCCTGGTAGCAGGTCGGCAGCGTGTCGTGAGGACGGACGCCCAGGAACGTCACGCGCTCGCTCACCGCCGATCGCGCGGCGCGCCGCCGAAGCTCCTCACGCTGGGTGCCGTCGCCGACCAGGACCAGCCGCGCCCGCGACACCGTGCCGGCGACGCGCTCGAAGGCGAGCAGGATCAGGTCCACGCTCTTCTCGCGATCGAGGCGGCCCACGTAGAGCACGATCATGTCGCGCGGGTCGAGGCCGAGCTGTCGGCGCGCAGCCCCCACGTCGCCGGGCTGGAAGCGCGCGAGGTCCACGCCCGTCGGCACCACCGCGATCGGCGTGCGCACGCCGCGCGTGATCAGCTCGTCACGGATGACGCAGGACGGGGCGATGACGGCATCGGCCCCCGCGGCGAAGCGCGTGCTGAGTCGCACCGCGAGGCCCTCCACGACGCTGCGCCGGAACGGGACGTAGTGGGCGTACTTGTCGTAGCGCGTGTGATAGGTGAAGACGAGTGGGCGGCGCTGCTGGCGCGCGAGGCGACGCGCCGCCGGGCCGAGCAGGAACGGATGGTGGCTGTGAAAGACGTCCACCTCGAGCCGGCGCACTCGCCGGGTGATGCGCGGGGCGAACGGCACGGCGAGGGCGAACTCGGGATAGGTGGCCGCCGGAATCGACGGATACCGGATGACGCGGGGGCCGTCGGCGGTTTCAGTGCGGAAGCGAGGCGCCAGGACCCACGCCTCGTGGCCACGGGCTTCGAGGCCGCGGCGCAGCGTTTCGACCGACGTCGTGACGCCCCCGCAGAACGGCAGGTAGTTGTTGGTGACCAGCGCGACGCGCACCGTCGGCGGCCCGCCCGTCAGGCCTTGTTGAACTTCTCGAAGTCCTCCGGCTTGATGCTGCCCAGCCACTCGCGCACGCGCTCGGGGTCGTCGGCCTTGAGCGTGTCGGCTTCCTTGGGCGTGGCCACGTCGAGGGTCTTGGCCTTGCGCACGACGTCCTCGTCGACGTAGATGGGCGCGCCCACGCGCAGCGCGAGCGCGATCGCGTCGGAGGGCCGTGAGTCCACCTGGTACTCGGCGCCCGCGACCTGAAGGTGGAGCACGGCGAAGAACGTGTTCTCCTTGAGGTCGGTCACGGCCACCTTGACGACGCGGGCCGCGATGGCCTCCAGGATGTTCTTGATGAGGTCGTGCGTCATCGGCCGCGGCGTCGAGATCTTCTCCAGCTCGAGCGCGATGGCGTTGGCCTCGAAGATGCCGACCCAGATCGGCAGCGACCGCTTGTCGTCTTCGTCGCGCAGGATGATGATCGGCATATTGGAGAGCGGATCCAGCGCCAGCCCGCGGACCTTCATCTCGACAAACATACGGCCTCCTCGACACGCGCAGCGAGGGTCCCCCGCAGGCTGTGCGGCAGCACGTCGGTGATGCGAATGGCGACGACGTCGCCGATGGCCACGCCGGCCGCCGCCTCGAAATTGACGACGCGGTTGCAGCGGGTGCGGCCGCAGAGCTCCTCGCCGTTCTTCTTCGCGCGGCCATCGACCAGGACGTCGACCGTCTGCCCAGCGAGCCGTGCGCTACGAGTGGTGGCCGACCGGCCAGTGACGGCCAGCACGCGGCTGTTGCGGTCCGCCTTCACGGCCAACGGCACCTGATCCGGCATGGTGGCGGCCGGCGTGCCGGGGCGCGGCGAGTAGCGGAAGACGAACACGTTGTCGTACCCGACGCGGTCGACCGTCTCCAGCGTGGCCTCGAAGTCGGCGTCGGTCTCACCCGGGAAGCCGACGATGAGATCGGTGGAGAGCGCGACGTCCGGCACAGCCTCACGCAGCTCGGCGATGAGATCGAGATAGCGCTCGCGCGTGTAGCCACGGTTCATCCGTTCCAGCACCCGGTTGGAGCCCGACTGGAGCGGCAGGTGCACGTACTCGCAGACCTTGGGCAGGTCCCGGATCGCGGCGATGAGTCGCGACGTGAAGTTGAACGGATTGGAGGTCGTGAAGCGAATGCGGGCGATGCCCTCCACGTCGTTCACCGCCCTCAAGAGCGCGGCGAGATCGGTGGGCGGGTCGAGGTCCCGGCCGTACATCTCGACGGTCTGGCCCAGGAGCGTCACCTCACGGCACCCGTCGGCGACCAGCCGCTCGATCTCGTCGAGCACCGAGGCGGGCGTGTGGCTGCGCTGCCGGCCCCGCGTCACGGGAACGACGCAGAACGTGCAGTGTTTCTCGCAACCCTCCATCACGGTCACGAAGGACTTCAGGCGCGAGGCGCCGTCGGGCCGGGCCGTGATCTTCACCAGCGGCGCTTCGCCGGTCTCCAGCACGGGCCGCTCGCGGCGCGCGCGCGCGACCAGTTCGCCGACTCGTGCGATCGCCGGTGAGCCGAACACGAGGTCGACACCCGGGGCACGTCTCAGGATCTCGTTCTTGTGGAGCTGCGCCATGCAGCCCATCACCCCGACCATCACGTGGGGGCGCGCGCGCTTCAGCGCCCGGAGCTCGCCGAGCTTCGAGAACACCTTGTCCTCGGCCTTCTCGCGGATCGCGCAGGTGTTGAGGAGGATGAGGTCGGCGTCGTGCTCGCTGTCGGTCAGCTCGTAGTCGTCCGCCTTGAGCAGACCCGCGACACGCTCGGAGTCGTACTCGTTCATCTGACAGCCGTACGTGATCAGGTGGAGCTTTGCCATGAGTATCAGGGCTCGATGTTGCTTCGACCGTAGCACCCACCCTCTGGCAAGTCAAACCATGACGCGGAGTTTCGGCGCACGGAATGCGTGGAGGACGAGCACCATCGGGCGGCCAATACAACAACGGAAGGGCCTCGCGACCCCTCCGTGTCGTGAACGGTGAATCCGGTTCCGGTCAGGTCAGATCAATCGATCTCGTCCGCTCGACCGGCACCCGGGCCGGCCTTCGCCGCGCGAGCGCCCTGGTGACCGTTGCCGTTTCCGTTGCCGAACATGAGCGGTGGCGAGACCCGGAACTGGCGCTCGAGGCGCGCGCGCCGCTCCTTCCAGCCCTCCTGGTACTCGAGCTCGTCCTCGTGCAGCGTCGCCGGCTGCTTGACGCCGTGAGCGAGCCCGTGTGGATGTTGCACGACAGCGTGATCGCCGACAGGATTGGGCCCGACCAGTACGAGGTCTGGGAGTTGATCGGCATCGGCAGGATGTGAAGGTTGTGGCTGCCGCGACAGTCACCTGCGACCATCGGGCACGATGCCCACGGCGATGTAATCTCGCCCGGCGCTGGCCAGTCCCCCTGAGCGTAGGCGAGCAGCACCGGATCGTCCTTCCCGCCGTAGGTGAAGCCCTTTTTCGTCTTGATGTTGTGCAGCCGCTCCGCCGACACCACGTAACCGAGCTGATCCGCCTCGCCCTTCTCGTCACGCGACCAGATGCGCGCGACGACGAAGCGTGACGATCGCGTCAGGCCTTCGATGTCGTAGAGGTCCTCCGGCGACCGAAGACGGATCACCTTCTCCTGGAGGCCCTTGGCCAACTCTTCCATCTTGCCGTCGAGGGCCTTCTGATCGCGCGGATGGGCGCCGGCCTCGATCGCCTGAGCCTTGGTGTCGAGGTCGACGATGTCCATGATGTAGCCGCGCTTCATCTTCGAGGCCGCAATGACGAGCCCGGTGTTGAAGCGAGGCAGCATGTAGGCGCCGGTGGCGTAGTAGTTGAACGCCATCGGTTCGGTCTTGTCGGCGAACGACACCAGCACCGTCTGGGAGGCGTTGTCCTTGCGCACCGGGAACGGCAAGGCCACGGTGGCGGGGCCGGCGCCGCGCAGGTTCCCGGTGAAGGCGTCGGCCACGAGGTCCTGGCCGGGGCCGTACAGTCCGAGCTCGGCCGCCTTGCTGGCGCCCTCCTGCAGCGCGTCCCACATGAGCTCGTCCACCACGCTCATGGGCGTCGCCTCGGACATGATGCCGGTGACGGCGACGTCGTCGCCGGTATGCGTGACGATGAACGAGGTGAAGATCGGCTCGCCGCGATAGCCGTTATTGTCGAGCACGAACTTGGCCATGATCGACTTCACTTCGTCGGCCGCGACGACGTGGCCACCGACCCCGCCCACGTCGGCCTTGGTGGCCTTGATGAAGCGCTGGACGAGCGCGGGGTTCTTGGCGAAGACGTAGGCCTTGTAGGAGAAGATGTTCGGGGTGTTGGTGACGGGAATCTTCTCCGCCACCGTCTGAGGGAGCCCGGCCAGTTCATCCTTGGACTGGTGGTAGTCGGCGAGCCCGGACCGGGATTTCCCGTCAACGGGGCCGTAGCGCTTGGCTGCCATGCACGCCTCCCTTCGCCTCGTCAGCCGCTGTAAAAAACCCGACAGGCCGAGTCTAACGGCGTACACTGGGGCCGTCAAGCAAGATATTTACGGCGATGAAATTACTTTCTGAACGTCACGGCGGCGAGCTCCGGCTCATGGTGCAGTGCCTGGAGCTCTATTACCGGCAGGGCCGCAGCCAGAAGGACATCGCGGTCGCGCTCGGCGTGTCGGCGGCCACCGTCTCGCGTCTGCTCAAGCGGGCCATGGACGAGGGCCTGGTCCGCGTCGAGCTCGATCTCCCCCGCACGCCTGAGCTCGAGACCGCGCTGGCCGAGCGGTTCGGCTTGCGCGACGCCGTCGTGGTCCGCGCCGGCGGGCGGGCCGACGTCCGCGAAGAGCTGGGCCTGGCCGCCGCCGCCTACGTCGAGAAGGTCGTCGACAACGGCCTGTGCATCGGCATCTCCTGCGGCTTCACCCTCTATCAGACGATTCGCGCGCTGCACGAGCGCCGCTTCCGCGATCTCGCGCTCTACCCCCTGTCGGGCGAGAGCACGCTCAAGCTCGTCGACATCTCGCCCAACACGCTGGTCGGGATGATGGCCGCCAAGTACCGGCCCCACGTCACCGCCTACGCCCTGCCCGTCCAGCACCTCGTCTCCCTGCGCGACATCGAGCGCGAGCGACGGCGCCTGCTCCGTGATCCGGAGGTCCGGAAGATCTACGAGGCCGCGCGCTCGGTGGACATGGTGCTCGTCGGCATCGGCCAGATCGCCGAGCAGACGCCGGGCTTCTGCTCGCTGGCCGAGACCTACGGCGTGAGCGTTCGACGGCTCCGTGAGCTGGGCGTGGTCGGCGAGATCAACTACCAGCCGTTCGACGTCGAGGGCCACCTGGTAGACCACCCGGAGCTGCGCGTGCTCATGCGTCGCATGCTCGCCGTCGATGGCGACCGCCTGCGCGAGCTGAGCCGGCAGGAGGATCGGACGGTGATCGCCGTGGCCGGCGGCAAGGCGAAGGTGACGGCGGTGCGGGGCGCCCTGCTCGGCCGCTTCTGCAACGTGCTCGTCACCGACGAGGACGTGGCGGCGGCCGTCCTCAAGAACTAGGCCGGAACTCCTCCTCGAAGGCGCCGATGCGCCGGAACCGCTCGTGGCGCTCGTTGACGAGCGCGTCCTCGGTCTTACCTCGCAGAGACCGCAGGTGGTCCGCCAGCACGGCCTTGAGATTGAGCGCGGTGACGTCCCAATCGCGGTGTGCTCCGCCGGCCGGCTCGGCCACGACCTCGTCGATCACGCCGAGCTTCTGCAGATCGGTCGCGGTGATCTTCATGATCTCCGCCGCCTCGGCCGCCTTGGCCGCATCGCCCCACAGGATCGCCGCGCAGCCTTCCGGCGAGATCACCGAGTACACCGCGTAGCGCAGCATGAGAACGCGGTTCCCCACACCGATAGCGAGCGCGCCGCCACTGCCGCCCTCGCCGGTCACGACGGCCACGACCGGCACGCGCAGCGCCGACATCTCTCGCAGGTTGCGGGCGATGGCCTCGGCCTGGCCGCGTTCCTCGGCGGCGATGCCGGGGTAGGCGCCCGGCGTGTCGATGAAGGTGATGATCGGCTTGCGGAACTTGTCGGCGAGCTGCATCAGGCGCAGCGCCTTCCGGTAGCCCTCGGGATGCGGCATCCCGAAGTTCCGCGTGATCTTCTCGCGCGTCTCCCGCCCCTTCTGGTGCCCGATGACCACCACGCTCTGGTCCTCGAAGCGGGCGAGGCCGGCCACGATCGCCGGATCGTCGCCGAAGAGCCGGTCGCCGTGGAGCTCGAGGAAGTCCTCGAACAGCAGCTTGCAGAAGTCACGCGTGTGCGGGCGGCGGGGATGGCGCGCGAGCTGGGTGGTCTGCCACGCGGTGAGGCTGGAGAACACCTTCTGGCGCAGACGCTGGAGCCGCTCCTCGAGCTTTCCGATCTCTTCGCGCTGGGCAGGATCGTCGAGTGCCTGCAGCTCGGCGATGCGCGTCTCGAGCTCGAGGAGCGGCTGTTCGAATTCGAGCGTCTCAGGCATGGTCCACGGTCACGGCGCCGTCGCCAAAGCGCTCGTTCAGCTCGGCCACCAGGTCGGGAGCGGCGTCGACGGCGAGGCCGCGTGTCCGTACGACGACCTCCTGCGCGGGCAGGAGTAGGTGGACGAAGACGGGCACGGGACCGGGATGATTCCCGCAGATCGTCCTGAGCGCGGCGATAGACTCTCGAGGGTCACCGGCTGGGCGAATCCGTACGCGCACGGCGTTTGGTTCGCTGCTCGACTTCACCGCCCCCCGGCCGTCGGCGGCCAGCGCCGCCTCGAGCGGGCGGATGTCGTCGGCGAGCACTACGCGCCCCTTGTCGGCGTCGTCGATCCGGCCGCGTACGAGCACGGGTTGCCGTCCCCGCAGATGCTCGGCCGCCGCCTTGAAGGGCTCGGGGAAGACGGTGACCTCGACGGTACCGACCATGTCTTCGAGCGTGACGAACGCCATGCGGCTGCCGCTCTTGGTCGCCGTCTCCTTCAAGGCCGCCACCTGACCGAACAGCAGCACCCGCGCGCCCGCGCTCTTGGCGGCGATCTCGCTCGTCGACGTGATCCCGAAGGATTCCACCATCGACGCATAGCGCGCGAGCGGATGCCCCGAGATGTAGAAGCCGAGGACCTCCTTCTCGAACTCGAGCCGCTGATCGGAGTCCCACTCGGCCACGAGGGCGATCGGCTCGGCCTTCGGCGCGGCCACCGGCGTCGGCAGCAGATCGAAGAACGAGGCCTGGCCTTCGGCCTTCTCCCGCTGTTGCCGCTGGCCCGTCTCGAGCGCGGTGTCGACGCCGGCCATGAGGTGCGCGCGCGGCAAGCCGAGCGAGTCGAACGCGCCCGCCTTGATCAGGGACTCCAGCACGCGGCGGTTGACCAGGCGCAGGTCGACCCGCGCACAGAAATCCTCGAGGCTCTTGAACGGACCGTCCTGCTTGCGCGTGGCCAGGATCGATTCCATGGCCGCCTCGCCCACGTTCTTGATCGCGGCCAGGCCGAAGCGGATCGTGTCGCCGGCGACGCTGAACTGGACGGCGGAGACGTTCACGTCGGGCGGCTGCACCCGGAGGTCCATGGCTCGACACTCGTCGATGTACTTGACGATCTTGTCGGTGTCGCCCATTTCCGACGTCAGCAGGGCCGCCATGAACTCGACCGGATAGTTCGCCTTGAAGTAGGCGGTCTGATACGCGACCAGCGCGTACGCCGCGGCATGGCTCTTGTTGAAGCCGTAGCCCGCGAACTTCTCCATCAATTCCCACACGCGCTCGGCCTTGGCCGCCGCCGTGCCCTTCTCGGCGCAGCCGGCCAGGAACTTGTCGCGCTGCTTGGCCATGAGCTCGCGGTCCTTCTTGCCCATGGCCCGCCGCAGCGTGTCGGCTTCCCCCATCGTGAAGCCGGCCATCTCCGAGGCGATCTGCATGATCTGCTCTTGGTACACCATGATCCCGTAGGTGCCCTGCGTGAACTTCTGCATCGCCGGATGCTCGTACGTGATTTTCGCCCGGCCGTGCTTGCGCGCGATGAAATCCGGGATGAGCTCCATCGGACCCGGCCGGTAGAGCGACACCATCGCGATCACGTCCTCGAGGCTCGACGGCTTGAGCCCGCGCAGGGCATCGCGCATGCCCCCCGATTCCAGCTGGAAGACGCCGAACGTCCGCGCGTCCGTGAGCAGCGCATAGGTCTTGGCGTCGTCCAGAGGCAGCGTGTCGAGGTCGATCGCCACGCCCCGCGAGTCGCGGATCAAGGCCACGGTGTTGGCGAGGACGGTCAGCGTGCGGAGGCCGAGGAAGTCCATCTTGAGCAGGCCGAGCTTCTCGATCGGCCCCATGGCGAACCCGGTGATCAGCTCCGGCCGCTTGGGGTCCTTGTAGAGCGGAATGTGCTCGTCGAGCGCGTCGTCGGAGATGACGACGGCGGAGGCGTGGACCGACGCGTGGCGCGTGCAGCCCTCCAGCGTCCGCGCGATGTCCCAGAGTTCCTTCACGTTCGTCTGGGTCTTGACCATCTCGGCGAGTGGCGGCGACTTCTGGTAGGCGTCGTCGAGCGTGATGTTCAGCGGAAACGCCGGGACCAGCTTGGCGATGCGGTCCACGTCCGCGTAGGTCATGCCCAGCACGCGGCCGACGTCGCGAATGGCGGCCTTGGCGCCCAGCGTCCCGAACGTGATGATGTGAGCGACCCGGTCGTGGCCGTACTTCTCGGCGACGTACCGGATGACCTCGTCGCGGCGATCGTCGGCGAAGTCGATGTCCATGTCGGGCATCGAGATCCGCTCCGGGTTGAGGAAGCGCTCGAACAGCAGGCCATACCGAATCGGGTCGACGTTCGTGATGCCCAGGCAATACGCCACCAGAGAGCCGGCCGAGGAGCCGCGGCCAGGGCCCACGGCGATCCCTCGCTCGCGCGCGTAGTGAATGAAGTCCCACACGACCAGGAAGTAGCCGGCGAACCCCATCTTCTCGATGATGCGAAGCTCGTGAGCGAAGCGCTCCTCGATGGCATCGCCCGGATTTGCCCCGTAGCGGCGCTTGAGGCCATCGCGGGCCACGTGCTCGAGATAGCTCTCCAGCGTGTGGTTCTCGGGCACGACGTATCTCGGCAGGTGGAAGCTCCCGAACTCGAGCGTCAGATTGCAGCGCTCGGCGACCGCCAGGGTGTTGCGGCACGCGTCCGGGATCTCGGCGAACACCCGCGCCATCTCGTCCGCCGACTTGACGTAGAACTCCTCGGTCGAGAAGCGCCAGCGCTTCGGATCGAGGAGCGTCGAGCCGGTCTGGATGCAGAGCAGCGCTTCGTGAGCGCGTCCGTGCCCCGCCTCGAGGTAGTGCGAGTCGTTGGTCCCGGCGATCGGCGCGCCGATGGCCTGGGCGAGCTTCAGCGTCTCCGCGGTCACCTTCGTCTGCTCGTCGAGGCCGTGGGCCTGGACCTCCATGAAGTAGTGGTCCTTGCCGAACACCTCCTGGTGCCAGCCGGCTGCCTCGCGGGCGCGATCGTGCTCACCCGCCGAGATCAGCCGCGAGACTTCGGAGTTCAGACAGCCCGACAGCACGAGCAAACCGTCGGCGTGTTGCGCCAACAGCTCTTTGTCGACGCGCGGCTTGTAGTAGAAGCCCTCGAGGTAGGCCTTGGCCACGAGCTTGATCAGGTTCTTGTAACCGGTGAGATTGCGGACGAGGACCGTGAGGTGGTTGGCGCCTTCGTAGCCGCCATCCTCCCCGCCCCGCTCCTTGCGCCCACGCGGCGCCACGTACAGCTCGCAGCCCACGATGGGCTTGATGCCCCCCTTCTGAGCCGCCTGGTAGAAGTCGATGGCACCGAAGAGGTTGCCGTGATCGGTCAGCGCGATGGCCGGGAACTTCAGCTCCTTCGCCTTGGCCACCAGCTTCTCGAGCTGGGCGGCGCCGTCCAGCAGCGAGTACTCGGAGTGCACGTGGAGATGGACGAAATCGCTATGCTGCATGCGTCATCTTCGGTGACCTATTCCCACTCGATCGTGCTTGGCGGCTTTGAAGAGACGTCGAACACGACGCGGTTGATGCCTTTGACTTCATTGATGATTCGGTTCGAGATGCGGCCGAGCAGATCGTAGGGCAACCGCGCCCAGTCCGCCGTCATGGCGTCTTGGCTCATGACGGCGCGCAACGCGATGACCTGCGCATACGTGCGGAAATCTCCCATCACGCCCACCGTACGGACCGGCAGGAGGACGGCGAACGCCTGCCAGAGCTCCCGTTCGAGGCCGGCAGCCTGGACCTCCTCCTGGACGATGGCATCGGCGTCGCGCAGCAGCTCGAGCCGCTCCTCCGACACCTCGCCGAGGACGCGGATCGCGAGCCCGGGTCCTGGAAAGGGCTGCCGCCACACGACGGCAGGCGGAAGGCCCAGCAGTTCGCCCACGCCGCGAACCTCGTCCTTGAAGAGCTCGCGGAGCGGCTCGACCAGCTTGAACTTCATCTTCGTGGGCAACCCGCCGACGTTGTGATGAGTCTTGATGGTCGCCGACGGCCCTTTGAACGACAGGGACTCGATGACGTCCGGGTAGAGCGTTCCCTGAGCCAGCCAGGGAATGTCGCCGAGCCGCGCGGCTTCCTCTTCGAAGACCGCGATGAACTCGGCGCCGATGCGCTTGCGCTTCAGCTCCGGGTCGGTGACCCCTCGCAGCACGTTGAGGAAACGGCGAGAAGCGTCGACGTGGATGAGGTTCAGCTTGAAGGCGTCCCGGAAGGTGTGAACCACCGCCGCGGCTTCGCCTTTCCGGAGGACGCCGTTGTCGACGAACATGCACGTGAGCTGGTCGCCGATCGCACGGTGGACGAGCACGGCGACGACGGCGGAGTCGACGCCGCCCGAGAGCGCACAGAGGACGCGGTCACGGCCGACCTTGGCCCGAATCGCCTCGACGGCCGTGTCGATGAACGAGGCCATCGACCACGCGCGCCGGGCGCCGCAGATCTCGACGAAGTTCGTCAGGATGGTCATCCCCTGAGGGGTGTGCGCGACCTCGGGGTGGAACTGCACCGCGTACAGCTTGCGCTCGTCGTCGGCCATCACAGCGACGGGACAGTTCGTCGTCGTCCCGAGGCTCGTGAAGCCCTTCGGCGGACGCGTCACGGAGTCGCCATGGCTCATCCACACGCTCAGTCGTCCGTCGCTGTCGGGCGTCACGCCACGCAGCAGCGGGCCCTCACCCTGCAGCGTGACCTCGGCGGCGCCGTATTCGCGGCGCTCCGACTGGATGACGTGACCGCCGAGCAGATACCCCATCGCCTGCATCCCGTAGCAGATGCCCAGGACCGGGATCCCGGCGTCGAACAGCGCCTTCGCGGGAAGCGGCGCGCCATCCTCGTAGACGCTGGCCGGACCGCCTGAGAGCACGATGCCGCAGTACCCGCCTCGGAGCACCGTCTCGATGGGCTCGGTGCACGACAGGATCTCGGAATACACGGACAGCTCGCGGATGCGGCGGGCGATCAACTGCGTGTACTGCCCACCGAAGTCGATGATCGCGATCTTGTCGGGCGCGTCCACCATGCTCGGCGGCGCCCTTACCGCGCGCGGCCGAGCTTCTGGGCCTGCTGGAAGATCTTGCCTTCGGTCTTGATCGCGGGCGCGATGATCAGCTCGGTCTGCTGCAGCTCGCGGATGTTGCGAGCCCCCACCGAGCCCATGCACGTGCGAATGGCGCCGACGAGGTTCAACGTGCCGTCCTCGGTGAACGCAGGCCCGAAGAGGATCTGTTCCAGTGACCCGGCGATGCCCACGCGGATCCGCGTCCCGCGCGGCAGATTCTGATGCGGCGTCGCCATGCCCCAGTGGTAGCCGCGGCCGGGCGCCTCGACCGAGCGCGCGAACGCGGAGCCGATCATCACGGCATCGGCGCCCGAGGCGAGCGCCTTGCACACATCGCCTCCGGTCGTCATGCCTCCGTCGGTGATGATGGGGACGTAGCGTCCGGTCTGCTTGTAGTAGAAGTCGCGGGCTGCCGCCGAATCGGCCGTGGCCGTCACCTGCGGCACGCCGAGACCGAGCACTTCGCGACTCGTGCACGCGGCGCCCGGGCCCACGCCGATGAGCAGCGCGTCGGCGCCGCAGTCCATGAGCTCGAGACACGCCTCGTACGTGACGACGTTGCCGATGATGAGGGGAATCGCGAGCTGCTTCTTGAGCTTGCGCAGGTCGACGGGCGTGTACTCGGTCGCAAAGTGGCGGGCAGTCGTGACGGTGGACTGGACGATGAAGACGTCGGCGCCGGCTTCCTGGGCGATCTGTGCGAATCGCTCGGCCCGCTGGGGAATGGACGAAACCGCGACCGCGCTGCCGCCCTTTTTGATCTCGCTGATCCGGCGGTGGATCAGGTCTTCCTTGATGGGCTCACCGTAGATGCCCTGGATGATCTTGGTGGCTTCTTCCTGATTGGCCGAGACGATCCTGTCGAGCACCATGTCCGGGTTGGCGTAGCGGGAGAAGACGCCTTCCAGGTTGAGGACGGCGAGCCCGCCCAATCGGCCCATCTCGATGGCCAGTCGGGGACCGACCACTCCGTCCATGGCCGCCGCGATGATGGGGAGATCGAAGCGACGACCACAGAGCTCCCACGAGATGTCGACTTCATTCGGATTGACCGTGATGGTTCCGGGGACCAGCGCGATGTCGTCGAACCCATAGGCAACCCTGGCCTTGCGCCCCCGCCCGACCCACATCCCCATGCGGTACCCCCTGGCTCGCTGTGTTCACCCCGCCCGGGCGATTCCATATATAGGGATCGCCACGCGTTGACCTACTAGATTTGGTGCAGTATAGCCTCGGTGATCGGGGGTGTCAATCGCGGTCGCCGCCCCTGCTCGTCGCCGTGCCGGCCACGACGCGGTGCGTCCTTCCCGCGTCTCGGAGGAGCAGCGCCCCGTCCTCATCCAGGCCGACGGCCAGCCCCATTTGCCCGTCCACCCGGACCTCACGCCCGATCGTATCGGCGAGCACGAGCCACCGTTCACGCACCGGCGCGAAGCCTTCCTTCTCGAGCCGCGCACGCCAGCGATCGAAGTGGTCCAGCAGCACGTCGAGGAGCTCGTCGCGCGGGACGCTCCGCCCGTTTTCGAGAACGACGGATGTCGCCAGTCCCGCCAGCTCGGGATCGAAGCGCGACTGGGTGACGTTCACTCCGATGCCGATGATCGTCGGAGCGAGCTCGGCAGGCTCACTGCCCGTGGCGGCGCTTCGCGACTCGAGCAGGATGCCGGCGACCTTTCGGTCAGCGACCAGCACGTCGTTCGGCCACTTCAGGCGCGCGTCGACCCTGGCCACCTCGGCGAGCGCTTCGGCGACGGCCACGGCGGCAGCAAAGGAGAGCAACGGGCGGCGAGCGAGGGGAAGCGACGAACGCACGATGATCGAGAAGAGCAGGTTCGCGCCCGGTTCATCCTGCCAGTGGTGGCCGCGACGGCCGCGGCCTGCCGTCTGATGCTCGGCGACGACGACCGTTCGATCGGCGGCGCCCTGGCTGGCAAGGTCGAACGCGACGCTCTGCGTGGACTCGACCGTCTGGAGCCTGATGATCCGCGAAGGGGTCAGCGCGACGCCTCGCTCAGCCAGGCCAGGCTTGCCTCGAGCTTCTGGCGTAGCTGCTGCTGCTCGGCAAGACGGTCGCGCTCCTTCTCGACGACCTCGGCCGGCGCCCGCTCGACGAACTCCGGGCGCGCCAGCTTCGCTTCGAGGAAGGCGAGCGTGTCGGTGGCGCGCTTCAGCTCCTTCTCCAGACGCGCGCGCTCGCCGGCCAGATCGACGACTCCGGCCAGGTCCACGTAGATCTCGGACGGCCCGACGACGGCGAGAGCCGAAGCGGCCGGTCGGCTCGCGCCGGGATCGACGGTCAACCGACAGCGGCCGAGAAACTCGACGAGCCGCGCCGTCTCCTGGAGCGCCGCCGCGTGCTCGCCTCCGGGCTTGGCCGTGACGGCCAGCGTCACGCCGGGCGCGATGCGCATCTCGCCCCGGATGTTGCGGATGGCGGTGACGACGTCCATCACGGCGGCCATGTCGCGCTCGGCCTCGGCGTCATGCAGGCGCCGGCTGGCTTTCGGATAGTCGGCGATCATGATCGAGTCGGGCGCGCGCTTGTCACGCGGGAGCCGCTGCCAGAGCTCCTCGGTGATGAACGGCATGAACGGATGGAGCAGGCGCAGCGTCGCTTCCAGCACGGTGACCAGCGTGTGCTGGGCGCGCAGGCGCGCCGGGGCGTCGTCACGCCGATAGAGCGCCACCTTCGCGATCTCGAGATACCAGTCGCAGAACTCGTGCCACAGGAACTGGTACACCGCCGACGCCGCGTCGTTGAAGCGATAGCGGCGCAGGCTCGTCCGCACCTCGGCGGTCGTCGCAGCCAGGCGGCTCACGATCCAGCGGTCGGCCAGACCTGCCGGTGTCTTGGCGGCCTGCCGAGCGTCGTAACCGTCGAGATTCGAGAGCACGAGACGGGCGGCGTTCCAGAGCTTGTTGGCGAAGTTGCGGTAGCCCTCGATCCGCTCCTCGGCCAGGCGCACGTCGCGCCCCTGGGCGGCCAGCGCCACCAGGGTGAAGCGGAAGGCGTCGGTGCCGTACTTGTCCATCATCACGAGTGGATCGATCACGTTGCCCTTCGACTTCGACATCTTCTGGCCCTCGGCGTCGCGAACGAGGGCGTGGATGTACACGTCGCGGAAGGGCACGTCGTTCATGAAGCGCAGACTGAGCATCGCCATCCGCGCCACCCAGAAGAACAGGATGTCGAAACCCGTGACGAGCACGGAGGTCGGATAGAACGTCTTCAGCTCGGGCGTGTCGTCCGGCCACCCGAGCGTGGAGAACGGCCAGAGCCCCGACGAGAACCACGTGTCGAGCACGTCGGTGTCCTGGCGCACCGGGCCGCCGCAGGTGGGGCAGGCCGTCACGTCCTCGCGCGAGACGTACACGCTGCCGTCGCGCTCGCAGTACCAGGCGGGGATGCGATGGCCCCACCAGAGNNNNGGATGTTTTCCATCCAGTGGTCGTACGTCTTCGTCCAGCCGCGCGGGACGATCTTGATGCGGCCCTGGCGGACGGCCTTGATCGCCTCGGCGGCGAGCGGCGTCACGTTCACGTACCACTGCTTGGAGACCAGCGGCTCGACGACCGTCTTGCACCGATAGCAGAGCCCGACCGCGTGGCGATAGGGCTCGATGCGATCGATGAGGCCGAGCGCCTGCATGTCCTCGACGATGCGGCGGCGGGCCTCGAAGCGATCGAGTCCGGCGTACGTGCCCGCTTCGGCCGTCATCTTGCCGTCGAAGCCGATGACGGTCTTGATCGGCAGGTTGTGGCGCTTGCCGATCTCGAAGTCCACCGGATCGTGGCCGGGCGTGACTTTGACGACGCCGGTGCCGAAGTCGCGATCGACCGCCTCGTCGGCCACCACCTTGATCTTCGCGGTGCCCTGCACCGACGGCACGTCGAGCACCTGGCCGACGTACTTCGCGTAGCGCTTGTCCTTGGGATGCACGGCGATGCCCGTGTCGCCGAGCTTCGTCTCCGGACGCACGGTGCCGAGCGTCAGCGGGCCGTACTTGATGTACACGAACTGCGCGTCTCGGTCTTCGCGCTCCACCTCGAGATCGGACAGCACGGTCTGGCAGCGCGGGCACCAGTTGACGATGTAGTCGTCACGATAGATGAGCCCGTCCTCGTAGAGCCGGACGAAGACCTCGCGGACCGCCCGCGAGAGGCCGGGATCCATGGTGAAGCGCTCGCGCGACCAGTCGCAGGACGCGCCCAGACGCTTGAGCTGCCGGATGATGGTTCCGCCTGATTCCTCCTTCCAGCGCCAGACACGCTCGACGAACGCCTCCCGGCCGAGATCGTCCTTGGTCTTGCCCTCGGCCGCGAGCTGGCGCTCCACCACCACCTGGGTGGCGATGCCGGCATGGTCCGTGCCCGGCACCCACAGCGCGCTGAAGCCATCCATGCGCTTCATCCGGATCAGCACGTCCTGCAGCGTGTTGTTCAGCGCATGGCCCATGTGGAGGGAGCCGGTCACGTTGGGCGGCGGGATGACGATCGAGTAGGGCTTCTGCTGGGACTTCGGATCCGCGCTGAAGTAGCCGCGAGACTCCCACAGCGGATACCAGCGAGCCTCGACGGCCGCGGGATCGTAGCGGTCGGAGAGGACCTGCCCCGGGTCGCTCACCAATCGATCATAGCACCGGCGTTGCCGACACTAGCTGCCAGCGCCGGCCGGCACGACGCCAGGTGAGCGACCACGGCCGTCGCTCGGATTCCACCGCCGCGACCGAAACCGCGTCGGGATCGGCCGCTGGGTCGGGCGCGTCGCAGGCGGGTTCGGCCGCGAGCGTTGCCGGGAGGCGACGTCGCAGCTCGGCGTCGGGCACGAACGCCGTCAGCGACGCGCGGTCGCCCGAGGCCAGCGCGGCGAACAATCCAGAGACCGAATGGTGCAGCGCCTGGTGCCACGCGTTGTACTGGCGGCGGGCCACGCGTGCGGGCACCGTTCCATCGGTTGGCAACCGGTACACGTCCTCCTGCTCGGTCTGGCCTTCGCATCCCGGGGTCCAGCCCGGGTAGTGCAGCTCGTATCGGATGCGCAGCTCGTTTCCGCGCAGCCTCCAGTCGCGCGCGACGAGACCTTCCGGATAGAGCGGCGCCGTATCCCAGGTCACCGTCACGTCGTCACCGCGCATGCGCAGCATCTCGAGGCGGAGCGGGCGAACGCCGGCATTGGTCGGCCACCCTTCCCAGGCGACCACCATGACGGGAGCCGGGCCGCCGGCCAGCGGATAGAGCAGCGGACGGCCGTCACGCACGAAGGCGTGCAGGAGTCGGGCCTCGCCACCCGCTTCACCGTAGACCCTCACCGAATTGCCGGGGCTGCTGTCCACGAGCTGAAACGCACCGACGGTCAGCGGGCCGAGGCGCCGGAGCTTGAAGGAGGCGCCGCCCCAGGCGTCGGCGAAGCCGTCGAGGCGTTCTTGAAGGAACGGGAGCGACGTGAAGACGCTGCCGCTCTGCAGGCTCTCGACGATCTCCTCGTCGAGCAGCGCATAGATCTCGCGCAGGGCTTCGCGGGAACGCTCGCCGTCGTCGGTGCCGACGAGGGCGAGGCGGGTGGCGGCCAGGGTCCGGAAGCGCTCGAGACGGTCGTCCTGCGCGGGAGCGGCAACGGCGCCCAGGAGGACCGGCGCCAGAAGAAACACGAGCCGCCAGCCCTGGCGATTCACAGAGCTATGTTACAACAGAGCCGTGAAACCGCTGCCGCTCGCGGTGCTCGACCGCTACATCATGCGCGAGCTGGTGTCGCCGTTCGCGCTCGGCGTCACGCTGTTCACGTTCTTCCTTGTCCTGGACCGCATTTACAACCTGACCGAGCTCGTGATCACCAAGGGGGTGCCGTTCCACCTCGTCGTGCAACTCCTGGTGTTCATGCTGCCCTCGTTCCTGGCCCACACGCTGCCGATGGCGCTCCTGGTTGCCGTCCTGCTCGCCGGAGGCCGGCTCGCCGGCGACCTGGAGATCGTCGCCTTCAAGGCGGCCGGCGTGAGCCTCCTGCGGCTGTTCCGGCCTGCCCTTCTGGCCGGCATCGCCGTGACCGCGGCCACCGCCCTGCTCACGCTGGTGCTGAACCCGCTGGCCAACAAGGAGTTTCAATCCCAGCTCTTCGAGGTCCTCCGCACACGCGCGGTGACGGGGCTCAAGGAGCGGGTGTTCAACACGAGCTTCGGCGACACCGTCGTCTACGTCGAGGAGATCAGCGCCTCGCAGGTTGGGCTCCGCGGGCTCGTCGTCTCCGACGAGCGCGATCCCAAGCTCACGCGGGTCATCACCGCCCGCGAGGGACGGCTCCTCACCGACGAGACGACGCGACGTATCACCCTGCGGCTCCTCAACGGCGGCGTCAACGAGGGCGACGTCGAGCCGGCCAATCCTCCGCAGGGCGTGACGACCGAAGAGACGACGGGCGGGGCGGCCGGACCCAAGCGCTACCGCTTCACCGGGTTCGGCATCTACGACATGAACCTGCAGCTCGAGTCGGCGTTGAAGACCGCAGCGCGCGTCGAGAAGCCCGAGCGGGATCTGAACCTGCCTCAGCTCGTCGCCAAGATCCAGGAGTACCGGAACGATCCCGTCAATCGCCCCCCACACGAAGCCGAGCTCCACAAGCGGTTCGCCTTTCCGGTGGCCGCGATCATCTTCGTGCTGCTCGGATTCCCGCTGGCGGTGCGCTCGCATCGCGGCGGGCGCAGCGTGGCGATGGTCGGCACGCTGGTCATCCTCGTCAGCTACTACCTGATCCTCACCACGCTGGAGGGCCTCGCCCTGCGCGGCCGCATGCCCGTGTGGCTGGCCATCTGGATGCCCAACATCCTGTTCGGGGCGATGGGCACGGGGCTGCTCGGCATCACCGCGCGCGAGTGGCGGGCGCCGCATCTGCGCACGGTCTGGCGCGTCATCGGCGTCGTCTGGCAGCGGGTACCGCGCCGACGGGCCGGCCGGGCCGAGCGCTTCACGGCCACCGCGCGCGATACGACCTTGATCATCGACCGGTACCTGATCCGCCAGTTCCTCACCTTCATCGGCATCGGCCTCGCCGTGACGGCCGCCCTCTTCATCGTGGTGGACCTGTTACAAACCCTCGACCGCTACCTTCGCGTCAAGCCGCCCCTCGTCTACGTCTTCGAGCACTTCGTTTACGCGTTGCCGGTCGCGCTCCACCAGGGGCTTCCGATCGTCATGCTGGTGGCGACCGTCTTCCTGTTCCTGACGCTCACTCGCTGGCACGAGCTGACCGCGCTGAAGGCGGCCGGCGTGAGTCTCTACCGGGCGAGTGCGCCGGTCCTCCTGACCGGGCTCGCGATCGCGCTCGGCGCCGGCATGTTCCAGGAGTTCGTCCTCCCCGTTCTGAACGAACGCGGCGAGGAGGTGGACCGGGTCAAGATCAAGGGCCAGCTTCCCAAACATCTCCAGTCGCGGACACGCCTGTGGCTGCGGAGCGCCGAGAGTCGCTTCTACCGGGTGGAGCTGCTCAATCCCGCCACGAATGATCTCTACGGCGTGACGGTGCTCGAGATCGATCCCCAGGATTTCCGCCTGGTCAGTCGACTGGACGCGCGGAGGGCGCACTGGACGCCGACCGGCTGGGAGCTGATGGATGGCGCTGCTCGGGAGCTCGCCCGAGACGGGAAGGTCACGACCATTCCCTTCAGTCACACCGCGGTGGAGCTGGAGGAGACCATCCGTGACTTCACCGACATCCAGAAACCACCGACGGCGATGAGCTATCGCGAGCTGCGCGATTACGTAGCGCGCCTGGAGGCGGCCGGGTTCCAGGTCAAGAAGTACCTGGTCGACATGTATTCGAAGCTCTCCGATCCGCTGAAGAACCTCATCATGGTCCTGGTGGCCATCCCGTTCGCGCTGCAGTCGCCGCGCGGCGGGCGGCTGTACGGGATCGCGCTCGCCATCGGGATCATGGCCGCCTACATGGTGGTGGACTACTCCGCCCGCGCCTTCGCCCGCGCCGATCTCCTGCCACCGCTGCTGGCCGCCTGGACCGCCAACTTCATCTTCCTCGGCGTCGGCGCCTCGCTCTTCCTCCGCGCCCGGACCTGACGGCCGCTAGCGGGCTTCGCGGAGCGAGCGGAGCGTCTCTTCCAGCCGCTTCTGCTCGGCGCCGTATTGCGCCCAGTCGCCCCGGCGCAGCGCGTCTTGCGAGCGCTCCCAGATTTCCCACGCCCGCAGGACGAGGGCGCGCGCACCGGTCACCGCCTCGCGGGGAGCGCCGCCCGCGGGCGTCGGCGCCGACACGGCCGTCGGCACCGGCCGGCCGCCGAAGATCCGCGCCAGCGACTGTTCGAGCGTGGCCTCCATCGCGATCTGGTTGCCGTAGGCGACGATGACGCGACGGAGCTCGGGGAGTGCGCCCTGCTCGGAGGCCGCCAGGTAGAGCGGCTGCACGTAGATCAGCGACTGGTCGATCGGGATGGCCAGGAGCGAGCCGCGGATGACCGTCGAGCCCCGCTGATTCCACAGCGAGAGCTGCTGGGAGATGACGGGGTCCTGGTCGATGCGCGCGTCGATCTGACGTGGCCCATAGACGAGCTTCTGCTTGGGGAAGTTGTAGGCGATGAGGCGGCCGTAGTGGCCGGGATCCGAGCGCGCGGCGAGCCACGCGATCATGTTGTCGCGGCGCGCCGGATTGAACAGCGTGAGCAGCATGAATTCCTCCCGGGCCTCGCCGGGAAGCCGCATGATCGTGTAGTAGGGCTCCATCTCACGCTCACGACCTTCCACCGTGCGGCGCGGGACGGCCCACAGGTCTTCCTTGTTGTAGAACACCTGGGGATCGAGCATGTGATACGTCGCGTACTTCCGCGCCTGGATCGTGAAGAAGTCTTCCGGGTAGCGGATGTGGCGCTGGAGGTCGGCCGGCATCTCGCTGAGCGGCTTCAGCAGACCGGGAAACGCGCGCGCGTAGGCCCGGACGATGGGATCGGTGGCGTCGGCGATGTAGAAGGTGACCGTCCCGTGGTAGGCGTCGATCACGGCCTTGACCGAGTTGCGGATGTAGTTGCCCAGGCCGCGAACCGGATCGGAGTACGGGTAGCGATCCGTCGTCGTGTAGCCGTCGAGCATCCACTGCAGGCGGCCGTCGTCGGTGACGACGATGTAGGGATCCCGGTCGTACTGGAAGAAGGGCGCGATCGTCCGCACGCGCTCGCCCACCGTCCGGTACATCATCAGACGGCTCTCCGGCGTGAGGTCGTTGGAGAGCAGCAGCTTGATCTCGCCGAACCGCGCCGCGAAGACGAGCTTGCGGAGCCACGACACGAGGGGGACGCCACCCCGCCCGGCATAGGTCGCGTAGACGTTCTGGTCGCCGGCGGGATAGTCGAGCTCCTGCGAGCGCGTTCGCACCAGCACGTAGTCGTTGGAAATCTCCCCGAAGTAGATCTCGGGCCGGGTGACCCTGGTGAAGCCCTCGCTCTGCGGCGGAATGTCCTTGACCCACAGCTCGGGCAAGCCTTCGGGGGTGATGCGGTTCACGGGGCCGACGACGACGCCGTACCCGTGCGTGAACGTGAGGTGCTCGTTGATCCAGGAGCCGGCGCGTGTCTGGAGGTTCTGATACGACAGCTCCCGCGGCGACAGCATGAGCTGGCGGTACTCGCCGTTGACGGTGTACCGGTCGTTGTCCACGTCGACGAAGCGGTAATACGTCCGGATCTCCTGGAGCTGGGCGAACGTGCGCAAGAGCGGGCGGTGGTCCCACAGCCGGATGTTCTTGATGGTGGACGCGTTCCGCTCGAGGGCCCGTGCGTCGAGCGACTCGTCGGCGGGGAACTCCTTCTCCTCGACCCGGTCGAGGCCGTAGGCCTGACGCGTCATGCGGATGTTGTGCTGGATGAACGGACGCTCGGCCGCCAGCTCGTTGGGGGTGACGCGGAAGCGCTGGAGGAGCGCGGGATAGATGCCGAGGCCGAGGATCCACACGCCGATGAGGACCAGCAAGCCGGCGGCGATGAGCCGGAGACCGCCGCGCGTGATCTGAACGAGACAGGCGAGCGCGCAGAGCGCGGAGAGGACCGTCAGCGCGTTCAGCACGGGCAGCGAGGCGTGGATGTCGGTGTACGACGCGCCGAAGACCACACCGCGCGGCGAGTAGAGCAGCTCGAAGCGGTCGAGCCAGAACCCGACGCCGGCCAGCATCAGGACAACGCATCCGAGCAGGAGGAGATGGCTGCGCGCGCCCGCGGCCAGGCGCGGCCCGCGCGCGGTCAGGACGAGGCTGCGCTGGAGCACGTAGATCACGACGGTCAGCACGAGCGTGCCGATGACGAGGGCCGTCGCCCACCCCACGACCATCCGCCAGAACGGCAGCGTGAACACGAAGAATCCGAGGTCGCGGCCGAAGAGCGGATCGATCGTGCCGAACGGTACCGCGCTCGAGTACTGGAGCAGAGTTTCCCAGCGCGCGCTCGCGCGCAGACCGGACGCGAACGCGATGAACGCCAGGACGACGGGCAAGAAGCGCCGGATGATCGGCTCGATCACGACGCGTCCCGGCAACCCGAGCTGGTCTTCCAGCTCCCACAGGACATCGGGGCGAGCGCGCCGGGCGGCGAACGTCAGGTTCCCATAGAGGAACACCAGCACGACCACGGCGACGGCGGTGAAGAGCGAGCCCCGCAGCTTGAGGGTGGTGAGAAAGACCCCGGTGTAGCCGACCTCCTGGAACCACAGCCAGTCGGTGTAGAGGGGAACGATCTCGCCCACCAAGCCCAGGGCCACGAGGCCCAGGACCAGGAACAGGGCGGCTTGCGAGCGCTGCATCCGGGGTGGGATTAGGTTCCGTGCCTCCACGAGGCGAGATACGATTCCTGCTCGGCGGAGAGCGCATCGATGACGACGCCCATCGACGCGAGCTTGAGGCGCGCGATCTCACGATCGATCTCGATCGGTACGACGTAGACCTTGCGCTCCAGGCTCCGCCCGCGCTTCACCATGAACTCGGCGCCGAGCGCCTGGTTGGCGAAGCTCATGTCCATGACGGCGGCCGGGTGTCCCTCGGCGGACGCGAGGTTGATCAGCCGTCCCTCGCCCAGGACATAGATGTGACGCTTGCCCGGCATCGTGAACTCCTCGACGAAGGGACGCACCTGGCGCCGCGCGGTGGCCGTCTTGGCCAGCGCGTCCAGATCGATCTCGACGTTGAAGTGACCGGAGTTGGCGAGGATGGCACCGTCCCGCATCCGGGCGAAGTGCTCGCTCCGGATCACCGACGTGTTGCCGGTCACGGTCACGAACACTTCGCCGACTTCGGCGGCGTTGGCCATCGGCATGACCGGGAAGCCGTCCATGACCGCTTCCAGCGCCCGCATCGGCTCCACCTCGGTGACGACGACGTGCGCCCCCATCCCGTTCGCGCGGGCCGCCACCCCACGGCCACACATCCCGTAGCCGGAGACGACCACCGTCTTGCCGGCGAGCAGGATGTTGGTCGCGCGCAGGATTCCGTCGATGGTGGACTGGCCCGTCCCGTAGCGATTGTCGAAGAGATGCTTGGTATCGGCGTCGTTGACCGCGATCACCGGGAAGGCGAGCACGCCCTCCTTCTCCATGGCGCGAAGCCGGACCACACCGGTCGTCGTCTCTTCGGTACCGCCGATGACGTCGGGCAACAGCTCGCGCCGATCGCGGTGGAGCTGCGTGATCAGGTCGGCGCCGTCGTCCATCGTGATCTGGGGCCGGGTCGCGAGCACGGCGTCGAGGTGCCGGTAGTACCGCGTGTTGTCCTCGCCCTTGTGAGCGAAGACCGGAATGCCGTACTCCTTGACCAGCGCCGCCGCCGTGTCGTCCTGGGTGGAGAGCGGATTGGACGCGCAGAGCACGACCTGAGCGCCGCCCGCCTTGAGCGTGAGCATCAGCACCGCGGTTTCCGTCGTCACGTGGAGGCAGGCGCCGAGACGGATGCCCTTGAGCGGCTGTTCCTTGGCGAAGCGCTCACGCACCTGACGCAGGACCGGCATCGACTGTTCCGCCCACTCGATCCGGAGGCGCCCGGCCGCGGCTTGCGCCAGGTCCTTGACGTCGTGCTCAGCCATGAGGGTGGTCGTCCTTTCGTGCTACGGCGCTGCGCGCGCGGCTCGTCTCGTGGGGAAGGTGTTGGAGGGAGCCGGCGAGGCTCCCTCCCCGGTCACATCCTGGCGTCGTCGCGCAGGTCCTTGACGCGGTTCGTCTGCTCCCAGCTGAATTCCGGCTCGGTGCGGCCGAAATGACCGTAGGCCGCCGTCTTCTTGTAGATGGGCCGGCGGAGGTTCAGGTACTTGATGATCCCGGCGGGAGTGAAGTCGAAGTGGCGGCGAATCATCTGCTCGAGCTGGGGGTTGGGGACCTTGCCCGTCCCGAACGTCTCGACCATGATCGAGACCGGGTCGGCCACGCCGATGGCGTAA
>WNGH01004089.1_pt1 | contig 31693 bp, 28 predicted proteins | sample 5400631 | NCBI WGS metagenome assembly WNGH01 (sample SAMN13153373, study PRJNA577476) | soil metagenome | isolation source: 115 cm soil or saprolite under Garry oak tree replicate 1 | place: USA:California | collected 2016-06-15
AAAGCGATCGGCGTGCAGACGCCCGAGGACGAGATTGGCGTCGGTGATAGTTGGCTCGATTCCACCTCGACCGTAGGAAACCGGCCCCGGCGTGGAGCCGGCGCTTTGCGGACCGACATGGACGCGCTTCTGCGCATCGAGCCACGCGATGGAGCCGCCGCCCGAGCCCACTTCGACGATATCGAGGACCGAAGATTTGATGGGGAAACCGCGCACGTAGCCGCCAACATAGTAAACCGAATTTACCGAGAAGCGCCCGTTCTCGACCAGGGCGCATTTCGCCGTCGTGCCGCCCATGTCGAACGAGACGACATTCTTAAACCCAAGCGCTTGGGCGTAGGCGCTCGCGCCGATGCAGCCGCCGATGGGACCGGATTCCACGAGACCGATGGGCTGACGGCAGGTTCGCTCCGTGGACAACAACCCGCCGTTGGAACCCATCATGAAGAGCGCACCGTCGAAACCTTCCTTTTTGAGATCGCTGTCCAGCCGGCGAATGTAAGTGCTGACCTGCGGTCCGATGTAGGCGTTGGCCGCTACCGTGGAGCAGCGTTCATATTCGTACCACTCGTGGGTGAGATCCGTGCTGAAGGTGACGTAGATTCCGGGGAGAAGTTTCTTCAACGTTTCAGCAGCGGCTTCTTCATGGATTGGATTGATGTAGGAGTTCATGAAAAATATTGCCACCGACTCTACCTCGAGTTCCCTCAACTTCTCCGCAAGCTTTTCCAGCGCCGGGATGTCGAGAGGACTAACCACTTCGCCTTTGCTGCCCATGCGCTCGGGCACTTCGAGGCGTAGTTCCCGCGGGATCAAGGGTTCATCGCGCTGATAGTGAAGATCAAACGGATCGGGTCGATTGCCGCGCGCGATTTCGAGAATGTCACGGAAGCCCGCGCTGGTAACCAATGCCGTCTTGGCGCCGCGGCGCTGGATGAACGAATTGATGACCAACGTGGTGCCGTGGTTGACAAGATTGGATTCACCGGGGATCACTTTGACCTTCTCAAAACAATCGAGAATTCCCTCCACGAGATTATCGTAAGTGGTCGGGCTCTTCGCGTAGATCACCTTCTGGGTGTCATGATCGAAGGCGACGAGATCGGTGAAGGTGCCGCCGATATCGACGGCGACTGCGTAAGCCATTGCACGCTCCGTTTAAAATGGATGAATTATAAAGGACGCCGGATGAAAAAATGGAGTAATGGAGTGCTGGAGTAATGGCTGCCGCGGCAACAAATAATGGGTTTCATCCTTCTGCCTTCATCCTTAATCCTTGACCCTGGATGCCCTTCCGTCCGCTTCGATCACCACGCCGTAATCATCGCGAGCGCTTTCCAAGGAGACAAAGCCGCGAATTACGTCGCGTTGAACGAGCTCTACCGGTCGCTCGCTGGGAGAACCATAGCCACCGCCTCCACCGGTCGCCACGCGCACGCGATCGCCAGCCTGCAATGGACAATTTTCGGTTTTGTAGAGCAGCTCGGCTTCCTGTTTCCCGTCCTTGAAGATCAGCACTTGACCCGACTTCGCCGCCTTCCCGCCTTGCACCCCCCAGGGCGGGCAGCCGATGCGATCGAAGTTCGCCCACAGTTCGCAGGGCGCGAGCAGGACATACTGTTTATCGAATCCCAAGCCGCCGCGCCATTTCCCAGGACCGCCTGAATCTTGCCGCAAACAAAATTCTTCGACGCGGTACGGATACATCGACTCCTGCAGCTCGATCGGGATCAACCGCGTGTCGCCGTGCGCCATGGTGCGAAATGGCCCGGCGCCGTCATGCGTCGCGCAAGCCCCCCACCCGCCATGGCCGCTGTCGTTAGCTTTAAACGGCGCGCCCGTATCGATGCGTTTGCCGGAAAAACTTAGCGATGAAAAGGTGCCGAAATGAGCGCCGGTGACGCGCTGCGGCAGCGCCGGCTCCAGGGCTTTAATGATACAGTCGATGACCGTCGGAAATGGAATGCTGTAGAGTCCCATCGCCGCCGTCGGCTCGGCGCTCAACAACTTGCCTTCCGGAAGAATCATCTTGAGCGGCCGAAAAGTTCCCTCGTTGGCCGGCTCGTCCGTCGCGATCAGGTACTTAAACGCGACACGCGCGCAGGTGCGCCCGCCGCCGTAGTAGCCCGAGTTGATGCAACCCTTAACCTGGTCCGAAATCTCGGAAAAATCGATGGTCATCTCGTCGCCGGCAACGATGACTTTCACTTTGATCGGAATGTTTTCATCGCGCACGCCATCGTTGTCTAGAAAAGCTTCGTGTTGATAGAAGCCGTCGGGTATCGCGCGAATCTTCTCGCGCGTGGCCGCTGCGCATTGATCGAGAATCATGTCGAGCGCGCCGAGAAACACAACGGTGCCGTACTTGTCGGCCATCGCTTGGGTGAGATCGCGGCCCAAGAGACAGCCACCGAGCTGCGCCTCGATATCGCCGAGCAATTCCAACGGAAAGCGCGTGTTGTTCTCGATGATCCGGTAGACCTCTTCGATGGGCTCGCCCTTCGACCAGAGCTTGATCGAGCGAAGCTGCAGCCCTTCCATGAAAATATCTGTGGACGAATAGGACACCGAGCCGATAGCCGAGCCGCCGATATCGATCCAATGGCAGTTGACGGCGAAAAAGCCGATCAGCTCATCGCCATTGGCACCGGCAAAGACCGGCGTGTACATGACCGTGTTGTTGAGATGCTGCCCCTGAACCGCCGCGTGATTGCAGACGACTACGTCGCTTTTGTGGAAATTTTCCCGGCCGTAGGTCTCCAAACCGTCGCGCACCGCCATGCCGACCGAATCGGCAACGAAGACCGGCATGCCGCCGGTGCACTGCGCTAATAACTGCGCATCGACGCCGACGAAACCCACCGCGTAATCCTTGTACTCATAAATATACGGGCTAAACGCCGTGCGGGTCATATTGGCGTCGATCTGATCGCAGATAGAAATAATGCCGTGGCGAATCACTTCGAGCGTGATGGGATCAACGTTAGTTCGTGCAGAGCTACGCGGCAGCGTCATTGGGTTCATTTGGTGGAGTCTCTGGTTACGACAACTTAGGCGCGATAGTTTCAAGGAACGGAAATGTTGTCAAGCAATGGTGATCTGGCGTAAGAAGGCTTATCAAGACTCCGGGAGACCAGAGACGCGAGGAGCAAAAAGAATGGCAAAACAATTAGGACGGTTTAGTTCTTCAATGCTGCATTGGGTAGTGGTGCTTGGGCTAGCAATAGCTTTGCCACGATTCAGTCTCGCGCAAGAGCGGCGTGTAAAGACACGGATTTCCAATGCGGCTTTCACGATAACCGCGCTGCCGCTTTTGGCGGCCCGCGATTGGGGAATCTTCCCGGCCAATGGCCTCGACGTGGAAATCATTCTTATGAACTCGGCGCTGGTGCCGCCGGCGCTGATTCAGGGGGATATTGATTACCAGGCCGGAGTGGGTCCCGCGTCGGTAAACGCCACGTTGAGTGGTTTTCCTACCCGCGCGATCTGGTTTTCGTCTGACAAAATTTCCTACTGGCTCATGTCCCGGCCGCAATTCAAAACCCTGGAAAGCTTAAAATCCAAAAAGATAGCGATTACCGGCTTGGGTGGCACGATCCATGTCGCCTACCTCATGACCCTCGAAAAGCTCGGCGTCAACCCGAAGGATTTTGTCTTGGTGTCTATACCGGGACAGCAAATTCAGCTCCTTTATTCACTGGAATCTGGATACGTCGATGCTGCAATTCTCTCTCCCCCTGTGACATTGGGCGCGCAGAAGAAAGGATACAACAAACTCCTGGACATCGGGGCGACGGTGGAAATGCCCGGGGGCGGCCTGACCGCCCTGGCGAAAACGATTCAGGAGCGGCCCGCCGAAACCAAGCGGGTGATTCGGTCGCTCCAGGTCGCCAAAGATGAGATACGCAAATCGAAGACAAAGACCGTCGATCTCATCGTGCGGATTTTGAAAATGGACAAAGAAGCCGCCAGCGAGACCTACGATCAGTTCCTGACTACGTTGAGCCCGAGCGGAATTCCGAGCCGCACGGGCATGGAAATTCTCGTCAAGGCAATCCAGTCCCAAGGTCGGTTCGTCGATCGCAAAGTCTCCTTCAGCGATATCGCCGACGATCGACTCGCAACTGAAGTGGCGAGAGAAATGGGATACAAGATTCAATGAGCTCTCATTGAGGGAAGCCTATGATTTGGAGAATTCAAAGACGATTGCCGGTCGCACAACTCGTCGTTGCTCTTGTACTTATCAGCACATTGAGCTGCAGCGCTGCCGCTCAGGAGCGCCGATCGAAAATTAGAATATCCAACGCCGGCCTTACGATCACGGCATTGCCACTCTTGGCAGCCCGTGATTGGGGAATTTTTAATGCTAGCGGCATGGACGTGGAAATTATCATCATGGCGGCTTCGCTTGCGCCGTCGGCTCTGTCTACGGGTGATATCGATTATATCGCCGGCGTCGGCCCGGCGTCGGTCAGCGCGACTCTGAGCGGGCTCCCTTCGAGGGCGATCTGGTTCTCATCGGACAGAATTTCCTACTGGTTGATGGCCCGCCCGCAGTTCAAAACATTGGAAGACTTGAAGGGTAAGAAAATCGCGGTTTCGGGAGGGGTGGGCGGCACGAATCATGTCGCCCTGCTGGTGGCGCTGGAAAAGTCCGGCGGCAATGCAAAGGACTATGTGATGGTAGCGATACCCGGACAACAGAACCAGCTACTCTACTCGCTCGAATCGGGATTTGTTGAAGGCGCGCTCGTCTCTCCACCCGTAACGTTTACCGCTTACAAGAAGGGCTTCAATAAACTGCTGGACGTTGGATCCATGGTGGAGATGCCGGGCGGCGGATTGACGGCGCTCGTGAAAACTATTCAGACCAAGTCTGCGGAAACAAAAAAAGTCATCCACTCCCTCCAGTCCGCCAAAGACGAGATAAGAAAATCGAAGGCAAAGACAGTCGATCTGATCGTCCGTCTTCTAAAAATGGATAGGGAAGCTGCCGCGGAAACATATGATACGTTTTTGACGACCTTAAGCCCGACGGGAATTCCCAATCGCGCGGGGATGGACAACCTGGTCCGATCTCTCCAATCGCAGGGCCGATTCACCGACCGGAAAATTTCTTTCACCGATCTTGCCGACGACCGATTGGCGACCGAGGTTGCGAAAGAAATGGGCTACAAGATTCCTTAGTATTGAGCGCCAAGATTCCCGTCACGGCCGCGGCCCTAGCCCGGGGCAAACGCGGCCAATTTTCAATCAGGACAGTAGAAACGAATTGCTACGCCTCGAAGTTTTTCTTTCGTTCCGTCGGCTAAAGATCAATCCGTCCTATGCGAGGCGGTGGCGGAACATCCAGGACGCGATCGGCAGTGTGACAGCGGCGATGATCGCAAGCGGCAACAGTTCCGGTATCAACAAGCCGAGCCCCGCTCCCTCGAGATAGACCCGATGCGCGATGTCGATGGCGTAGCGCAATGGGTTGATGTACGTGAGATACTGAAGAATTGCCGGCATGCTGCTGATCGGCGTGGTGAGACCGGACAGAAGCGAGAACGGCATGATGAGCAAAAACGAGAAGAGCATCGCTTGCTGCATGGTCGCCGCTACTGACGACAACAAGAGCCCGATCCCAATCGCCGCCAAAACAAATAGGCTCAGTCCGGCGTAAAGGGTGAAGAACGATCCAGCGAACGGGATGCGAAACCAAAGCTGTGCCACCAGCAAGACCAAGGTCGCCTGCACAATACCGACGAGCATCGACGGCAGCGCCTTGCCGGCCATAATTTCAGCTGGGCGAAACGGCGTCACGAGCAACTGATCGAAGGTTCCCTGCTCGCGCTCGCGCGCTACCGACAGGCCCGTCAGTAAGAGCGTCTGCAACAAGGTCAAGGTGCCGATCAACGCCGGAATCATATGCCAGCGAGTTTCTAAATTCGGGTTGTACCAAGCGCGTGTAGAAAGCCGGATCGGCGGGTTTCCTTGACCGTGTCCAGTCCGCCAGTTGGCGTTGAATGCCTCGACAATGGCGTTGATGTAGCCCATGGCCGTGCCGGCAGTGTTGGAGTTCCGGCCGTCCGCGATCACCTGCACATTGACCTGACTGCCCGAAAGCAGTCGCCGCTCGAAATCCTGATCGATTTGAATGACGAGCAAGACGCGCTGCTCATTGATCATGTTTTTTATATCCGCCGCTCGCCCGAGGTTAGCGACACGGCGAAACACTCCGGAGCCGTCCAAGCCGGCGAGCAGCTCCTGTGAGGCAGCGCTGCGGTCCTGATCGAGCACCGCGTACGGAACGTCGTTCAAGTCGTAAGTCGCGACGTATCCGTAGATGAGACACTGCAGTATGGGGGGAATTAGAAGGCTGAAGCGGCTGCGCGGATCCTTGAGGATCGCCAGCAGCTCTTTGCGAGTAAGCGCGAGAATACGAAGGATCGCGTCAAACATAGCGCACCTCAAGCCAGTTTCTTCTGAGTCACTCTTCGAGTCAGAATTAAAAACAGCACGGCCATCCCGGCCAGCACCGCTGCGTTCGGGAGAATGACAGTCCAGATGTCGCCTGCCAGAAAGATGGTTTGAAGCAAAGTCACATAGTACCGGGCCGGCAAAGCGTAGGTAATGACGCGGACCACGGCCGGCATGCTGTGCAAATCGAAAAGAAATCCCGAGAGCATCACCGCGGGCAGAAATGTAACCAGAAGGGCAATCTGGCTGGCGACGAACTGGCTCTTGATCGCCGATGAGATCAAAAGCCCGATGGCCAGCGCCACCAACAGGTAAAGCATCGACGCGCCGCTCAGTACGATCACCGACCCGCGGAACGGGACGTGGAAAAGAAATTTGGCGGCGAGCAAGCACAACACGAGCCCGATCAGACCGAGCACGAAGTATGGGATGGTTTTGCCGAGCAAAATCTCGTCGGGCCGGACCGGCGTCACGAACAGAGCCTCCATGGTCCCGCGTTCCCACTCTCGCGCCACTACCAGCGATGTAAGAAACGCGCCGATGAGGGTCATGATCAAGACGATCAAGCCCGGAACCAGGAAATAGCGACTCTCGTTGGCCTCGTTGAACCAGAGGCGGCTTTGCACCGTCACCGGGCCGGTTAGTATTTCCTTCCCCTCGGCAGAACGACGCGTAGCCCACTGTCCGACGGCTCCCTGAGCATAGCTCTGGATGATCCGCGCATGGTTGGCATCCGTTCCGTGGACGAGGATCTGTACTTCGGCGTCGCCGCGACTTAATTGCCGGCTAAAATCAGGACGGATGCGCACGATCGCATCGACTTTTCGGGCTAGCATGAGTTGCTGGGCGCGCGGCATCGACGTCAAAAGCTGCGCGTCGAAATACGGGGAGAGCTGGAAACTGGCAGCCAATTCCATCGCGTCCGGCGACGGATCTTCCAAGACTACCGCGACCGGCGCATTCGTCACGTCGAGGGACAGTCCGTAGCCGAACAGCAGAATCAATACCACGGGCAGCACGATGCCAATCGCGATGCTGCTCGGATCGCGCACCACCTGATGCGACTCTTTGCGCACGAGCGACCACACACGTCGCCTCTTGGCGGAAAACCGGCGGTGCTCTGGTTCGTACGCGTTGGTCACGCGGCTGCTCCTCCTTCCGCCGATCGGCTGGAATCTCTCTCGCGCGCCTCCTCGACGATCTTGATGAATGCGTCCTCCATGGTCGGCTCGCGCTCCCCCTCATGATAGGCGCGGCGGCGCACCTCAGCCGGCGTGCCTTGGGCCAATACCCGCCCCGCGTCCATGATCACCACTCGGTCGCAATACTCCGCCTCTTCCATAAAATGGGTGGTGACGATCACGGTCACGCCCTGCTCAGCCAGCGCGGTGATGCGCCGCCAAAACTCCCGCCGAGCGAGCGGATCGACGCCGCTGGTCGGCTCGTCAAGAAAAAGCGTCTCCGGCTCGTGCAGCAGCGCTGCCGCCATCGCCAGTCGTTGCTTGTACCCGCCGGGCAACTGCCCGCTAGCCAACTCGGCCAACGGGCCGAGCTCGAACTGTTGCACAGCCCAACTGATGCGCTCGCGTTTTCTTGCGCCGCGTAAATTATAGGCGCTGGCGAAGAAATCGAGATTCTCAGCAACCGACAACTGGCCGTAGAGCGAAAATTTTTGGGCCACGTAGCCGATTCGTTGTCGGGCCGACGCGCGCGCGTACCGGAGATCGACGCCCGCCACGCGCAGCGTTCCACTGGTGGCGGGGAGAAGACCGCAGAGCATGCGAAAGGTTGTGGTTTTACCCGCGCCATTGGGCCCGAGCAAGCCGAAAATTTCGCCCCGGCGAACTTCGAAGCTGACGTGATCGACCGCCGTGAAGTCGCCAAAACACCGCACCAGATCGCGAACTTGAACGACGGCTTCATTATCCTGCCTCTCTGGCGGCCGTTCGAGCGTCATGGCTCCCGCGAGCTGCCGCTCCGAAGTTGTTCGCTGCAACAAGACCATGAATCCGTCTTCGAATCGCGGCTCTACTGCATCGATGGCGGTACCATCGAGTGCATCTATGGTTGCAGCAGCCTTACCATCGGTATCGACAGCTCGTACGAACCGCACGCGGCCACCTTCCGGCAGCGCGTCCAGCACGCTCGCCTCGTCCAGCAATCGTGCCTGAAAGCCGCGGGCCTTTTGCCCTGCGGGTGGCGTGGCGACATACGTCCGTCCCTTGGCCAATCCGCTTACCTCTGCGGGTCGGCCCTGCGCCAGCACCTTTCCCTGGTGCAAGACAACCGCGTGGCCACATCGCTCAGCTTCATCTAAATAGGACGTGCTGAGAAGCACCGTCAGACCTTGATGGTTGACTAGTTGTAAAATGATCTCCCATAGCTCGCGACGCGAAAGCGGGTCGACACCTACCGTGGGTTCATCCAGCAGCAACAACTCCGGCGATCGAACCAAGGTGCAAGCGAGCCCCAGCTTCTGTTTCATCCCGCCCGATAAACGGCCGGCCAATCGGTCGGTGAACGGACCGAGCGCCGTCATCTCCATGAGCCGCGGATATCGCTGGCGCCGTTCGTTGTCCGTAACACCATGCAAATCAGCATAGAGATCGAGATTCTCCTGGACCGTCAGGTCTTCATACAAACCAAACTTCTGCGGCATGTATCCGATGCGATCTTGGACTTGCTGGGGATCAGCGGACACATCGATGCCCAAGATCTTCAACTCGCCGCCGTCGGCTGACATGAGTCCGGCGGCCAAACGGATCAACGTCGTCTTGCCGGCGCCGTCGGGCCCAACCAGTGCTGTCAGGGTGCCATGGGCTGCTTCCAGGGAGACACCGTCCAGCGCATGCACCACTTCCCCAGTCTCGCGACGGAAGGTCTTGCGGAGGTCGCGACCGAACAGGGCGGCTGTCTGATGTTTTGCAATACTCATCGCGACCTTTGCGCAGTGGGTGCTGTCTTCTCGGGTGCGCTAGACGCCGTGGGGACATGACTGTTTTTATCGAGCGACACGTATACCGTCGCTGGCATGCCGAGGCGCAACTCATCCGATGGATCTTTCACGAATACGCGGACCTCATAAACGAGGCTTGTCCTTAGCTCTTCCGTCTGTACGGATTTCGGCGTGAACTCGGCCACCGGCGAGATAAATCCGACCCAGCCGTCGAAGCGCCGATTGGGAAAACTGTCAACCATTACAGATGCAGCCATTCCCGAATGCACCCTCCCCAGATCCGGCTCAGAAACATAGGCCCTGACCCACTTGGGGTCGGTGATCGCGAGCGTAAAAATAGGTTTCTGCGGCGAGGCCATGTCTCCCGGTTCCAATACACGCGTGCGAACGACCGCATCGACGGGCGCAACCAGCTGGGCATCAGCCAGTTGCTGGCGCAGCAGCGCAAGCTGGGCATCATTAGCCTGCAGCCGTGCCTCCGCCTCAGCGACCTCTTCTTTACGCGGGCCCGCCACCGCCAACTCAAGGGCCCGCTGATTGACCGAGAGTTTCGCCTCAGCCACCTCTAGCGCTACGCTGTCGGCTTTGGCCGATTCCACGTTGGCGCGCGCCTGCGCGATCTCTTCGGGACGGCTGCCATTGCGGAGCCGGGTGACGACCTGTCGCTGGGCCGCAGTTTGGGCTTCGGCTTGCGCCGCCTGCGGTCCGAGGCGACTTGTGTCCAGCCGCGCCACCACCTGGCCCTGCCGCACACGGTCACCTTCTTGGACCAACACGGCGGCTATCCGCTCGCTGTTGTTAAACGACAACTGCACCTGCCGCAGATCCATGTTGCCGTGCAACATGAGTTCGCGGTCCCCCGTTTCTTCGTGATTCAACCACCACAGCCATCCGGCCGCTCCGGCGGCGACGAGCAGCAGCGTGATCAGCATCATCCGTTTCATAGGTCACCTGCTATCGGCCCGTTCAACGAGGGAATTGAGCACCGGATCGTTGAAAGCGGTCCACCAGCGTGTAAGCTCGGCCGACCCGGTAGCAAGTCCACCTTGCTGAGATTCCTGCCAATTTGCCGGCACGGCAAGATCGGGTCTCCGATAGTCAGGGCCAACGCTGCAACCGGCGCTCAAGACAACGAGAAAGAAAGTCAATGGCCCCTTGAGGCCGTAATGACTTACATGAGAAACCAGCTTTCGGAACGTAATCTCAAACCAAGTCATGCTTTCGACCTCCCGCGACCGGTGATCACGCCCTCAAGCACGACGGATATGATCGCTGCGTAACCCGTTTGCGGCGTGAGCCCGAGCTCCGAGATCTTTTGCGGATTCATTATTGCCTCGGTGGCGCCAAGTAGAATCTCGATGATCACCTGGGTCGGGATATCCTTGCGAATAATTCCCGCCCGGCGACCTGCGCTGAAAAATTTTCCGAAATGGCGCTGAATCAGTTCCCGTCGCCGGACCTCCACCAACCTGAACATCTCCGGCGCCTCCCGGCGAATGTCTCGCACGAAAGGCGGTTGAATCTCTTCCGTGTGCCGCTGCATGCAGGCGAGCAGTTGCTGGAGCGCGGCAAGTGCGTCGGCCGGGAACTCGGACGTAATCCGCTCGAGGTCCGCTTCGACGCTCCGAAACTTATCCAGCAGAACCGCCCGTAGGAGGTCAGATTTACTCGGAAACGACACATAAAGGGTTTTTTTGCTCATGCCGAGTTCTTCGGCGAGATCGTCCATGGTGACGCTGCGAAAACCATGGGTAAAAAAATGACGGCGAGCCGCGGTGATGATCCGCTGAGCGGCGGGATTCTCCACCGGTGATGGTTTCGGCTCAAGCTTGTCGCGGCTTGGTGATTGAGTGGTCATATACCTTGGAAACTGAATTAGTATTATCGGTTTCCTACTGCGAGTCAAGAGGGGCGCTCGATTGTTGATTCAACGAATCGGGTGGCTTTTTTAAGGAGACGTTTTGCCGAACGAAAGATCGCTCACCACGTTCGGGATGACAGCCTGTTTGTCATTTCGGACGGAGCGAGAAATCTGTTGTTGAAGGTAGCGACGGAAGTCGCATGGGAGATCTGATACTACCGCTAGTTTAGGTGCTAGCCCGGAGTATGACTAGTGACAGCGATCGAGGGATGAGCCCTCCAGAGCGAAGTCGCCTGGCTGCGAACGACCCGTAGCTATGAATCTAATCGAGAGCCGCTAAGCTCCTTCCGTCTGTTCCCTGTACAGGCCTAACGCTTCCGTCGCCGGGCGATCGGTAATCGAAAAAAGAATCGCGTCTTCATCGGTCGTGTTCTCGTGGGAGTGCCACTGCCACGAGGGAACGACAAATATGTCGCTCGACTCCCAGGCAAGATCATTTGCCGATACCTTGGTCAGCCCGCTCCCGCGAAATGCATGGTAGACCGTCGCGCTGGTGTGACGATGGGATTGCGTTTTCTCGTGGGGGCGCAACAGTTGGATCATACAGGAAAAGGTCGGCAAGGTTGGCCCTCCCGTGTGCGGGTTCGCATACTCCAGCAAGATTCCATCGAAGGGGTCGCCTGCGCTTTCTTTGAGCGCCTCGAGGCTGGCATTGGTTTCCTCCCACGGATAACGATACGGTGGTGCGGCAAAAGAATTCTTTATCCACCTCGGACGCGCGTGGCTGAAAACCTTGGACGAGTAATCATCGGGCTTTTCGACGGGCTGCTGATCTCTTTTGAAGTTTTCTTGAATCATCGCGCCGAAATGGGTGACAAGCCGCACGTCCAGACCGTCAAGCCACATCACGGGTTCATCCGATCCGTTGAAATGATCATGCCAGGTCCAATTAGGCGTAGTGATCAGGTCGCCTTCCCGCATGGGAAAACGCTCACCCTCGACAATCGTATAGGCATTGGGAGTTCCCTTGATGACAAAGCGAATCGCCGCCGCCGTGTGACGGTGCGCGGCAGCAATCTCCCCGGGCTTCACCAACTGGACCGAGAGATGGATCGTGTTGGTCATTCCCGCGGCGAGACCCGGATTTTTCAACTGAATGGTTCGCCTTCCCGCCTCCTCCGTCGTAATCAACTCCCCTGCTCGATTGAGACCTTCGAGAATATCTCTCCCCTTCCACAGATGCGGCCTAACCGTTTGCGACCACGGCTGGTGGTCCCAGTGTCCTTTCAAATTTCTTTCCGCCAACCACTGGTTAAGTCCTTGTAGATCCATAGAAGCCTCCGCAGATGACGATCCATCCATTTTGTTACTGTTTAACAAACTGTCTCGGTGTTCAATGCAAAGCTGGGCACCCATCACCGCGCCGTTCGCGCTGAGCGTCGCGATGAATCGCTTACTTGCCGGCAAAGTTCAACAGCGGAATATCTTTTAGCATAGGCCCGGGTTTGATCGACTTGAGGTAGGCATAGATGTCGGCAACCTCTTGTTCGCTAACGAACTGCTTGCGGTAAGCCGGCATGTCCTGCCGTGGCGCCCGCAACTGCCGCACAAAACCTTCGAAGGAAATCGGGTTTGGAGCAAGCTTCGGCCCGGTGCCCCGATCCGCGCCTTGACCGACGGTGCCGTGGCAGGTGTAGCATTGATACTTCATATAAGCTTGATAACCGCGCTCGGCGGAGCCGGCAGGTGCCTGTTCTTGTGCAAAGACTGCAAACGCGCCGAAGATCATGAGCATTGCCGAAAATAATATACGCATAGGTTGTTCTTCTCCTTATCGTCCTTGACACACGACGTCGATCAACGCCGGCTCACCGCGTTTTACGACGGCAAGTGCTTTCGAAAGCGCGGGACCGATCGCCCCGGGATCGGTGACGGGTCCCTGCGACCAAACCCCCATGGACTGGGCGAGCTTGGCGAAATCGATATTCGGGTTCTCAATCGTCGTACCGATCGCTGCCTGGTCCATACGTCGGTTGTGCAATCCCGCCATTTTTTGCAAATGCATGACCTCTTGATGATAAGCGCGGTTGTTGTGCATCACCATCAGGATTGGGATTTTATGGTGTGCTGCGGTCCAGAGCACGCCGGGCGCGTACATCAAATCACCGTCGCCCTCGATTGACACGGTAACAATGCCTTTGTCGCGATTGGCGAGCGCCGCACCGACGGCGGCGGGAGCGGAATAGCCGACACCGGATCCCCCGGAACCACCGAGAAAATTACAATACTCGGTGGCCGGCCAGAGGTTTCGATTCCACTGTATACCGGATGTAGCCAGGCACCATTGCTCATTCTTGATCGTGTTCCACAGATGGGCGCTCAGCCGCGCGGTGCTAACTGGTTTTGCATCCCAGCCTTCACCTGCCGCCGCGCGCGCCCGTTCTTTCATCCGGGCATAGTCCGTTCGAAGCTTGCTCGAGCGGTCCGCAAGCGCGGTGCGTCGCGCGATACCCGCTTCCCTTTTTACCGCCTCGGTGAGCGCCGGCAACGTCGCCTGGGCGTCACCGCAGATCGGCAGATCCACGGGCATGAAGCGTTGCATGTCCTGGTAGTTTGATTTTGTCAGCGTATCACCAAGCGAGATATGAATGGTCTTGACGTCGGCCTTGCCCAGCCGCCGGTATTCGTGATGCGGATCGCTGATCGTATTGAACTGCCCCCAGGGATCGGCGACCTCCAGCAATAACACGACATCCGCGCCCATTATGAGAGCGCGACGGTCTTCACCCCGGCAGAGATAGTGGGTCGTCGGGAAATTCATGCGGCTGCCGATATCAACCACAGGGGCATTCAACATTTCAGCCAACTCCACCAGCCGTTTCATCCCTTCTTGTGAGCGCGCCATCCGGTCAGCCAGGATCACCGGACGCTCGGCCGCCACGAGCATCTTTGCCGCTTCGCTCACCGCGCCGCTGTCGCCCTGGGATGGAATAGAGATTGTGAGCTTTGGAATACGTAGCTTCTTCTCGTCGTGAATCGGCCCTTCTGCCAAGTCGCCGTCGGCGGTAATCAGCACCGGCCCCATGGGCGGCGTCGTGGCGATCTTATAGGCGCGTATCACCGATTCAGCGAAATGCTGCAGCGAGAGCGGCTGATCGTCCCATTTGGTGAAATCGCGATGGATCGCCGCCGGATCCTGGACGCAGTGATACCATTCGACACCGGGCCGGCGCTTGTCAGCGTCGAGAATATTGCCCGCGAACATCATGATCGGAACCCGGTCGCACCAAGCGTTGTAGACTGCCATGGTCGCGTGCTGTAGACCGACGGTGCCATGAGCCATTATCCCCATGGGCTTGCCCGCTGCTTTGGCGTAACCGTGTGCCATGGCGACTGATGATTCTTCATGCATGCAGGTCAGAAACTCCGGCTTTTTATTGCCGCCGTAATTAACAATGGATTCCTGCAAACTGCGGAAACTCGATCCTGGATTGGAAGCGATGTACTCGATGCCCGTCGCTTTGATCACGTCGACCATGAAGTCCGAACCCGGCCGGCTGATCACTTTATCCCCGGACTGTTCAGCTTCTTTGACCTCCGCTGCGGCCGCAGCGGCCGGCGCCGTGTCTGTAGCAGCGAGCTGCGTGCCGATGACTGCCGCCGCGCTGGCTGCAGCACCTTTCAAGAAGGAACGGCGGTCAATGGTTTGATTGCTCATGACACTCCTCCTGTAAATTGATTACAAGGCCAGTAGTATCTGCTTTGATCCATGGGACTGAGAATCTTGACGTCGCACGATCCAATTAATTGCCTAGTCTGGATGGGACAAAACGCTGCGCGTACGAGACATGCTGCACCAGCCATTATGCAGCGGAGATTATCTGATATGGCATTTCTATGTCAACAGACTTTTGCGCTCTTCTACCTTGGTTTACCTCAAGCCCCGCCGGCCGTGTCACAGTCTGACAGCGATGACGCGTTCGGCACTCCTAGTGAGTCCCTCCTAACTCGTAACCGCTCGATTTTCTTCAGTGGGGATTCTGGCAAAGAGATTGCTCTCTGCCACTTTGACCTCAAGCAAACGGGCGATCAATGGCACGAAAAATTCTCATAGTCGAAGACAACACCGATTTGTCCGAGTTTCTCACTGTTTTCCTGCGTCGCGTAGGGTATGAAACCTCACAGGCTGGAAATTCAGCGCAGGGAATAAGCAAAGCTTTAAGCGAAAGGCCGGATCTCATAATCACAGACCTACACCTTCCAGATATGACCGCCGTGGAGGCGACCGCGATACTCAAAAAAGATCCTGCTACGTCCGGCATTCCTATCGTTGTCCTTACGGCGATGACAAATGGAGAATGGAAACGCAAAGCGCTCAAAGCAGGCGTAGCGGAGTACTTGATTAAGCCCATCGCTCCCCCTGAGTTAGCGAAGATAGTAGATACACTCACTCAACCCCCGCCCGTTTTAACTGAGTTGTGATCGGATTTTATTAGGTCGCCGAAACGCGGTGAATATGTCGCAGTTTGCCAAATTGACATGTTACGACATTGCCTGCGCCAAGGAAGATATTGATTTGACTGGGACCGAGCAGGGCACGCGGTTTGCTCTGTCATTCGCCGGGAGGCGAAATGGCAATAGTACTGTTTATACTCTCTATGGTCGTGCTGATTTATCTCGGGCCCGGGCCTACACGGGCGAGAAGGACCAGGAGGGGCAGGAGCGAATGGAGGAGATTAGGGCTCTAATGCAGGATCGGTAATATAGAGGAGCCCTTGGGTACAATGAGCAATGAAACGGGCACATCAATTTCACTCGCAACAACCAGCTTGACTCGCTACGATCTTCCTCTATTTTCCCATTCTTTGGTAGTCTCTCGTTTTGTTCTTGATGTGCGTGCGGTGCAGCGTCAACAAAAAATTCGCGCTGGAACGGAAGGGGGGATTGGAAAAAAAAGGCGCCGAACGGAGAAAGGGTCGGAATTCCCCGGCTACAAAGCTTAGTAAAGAGACAAATCTCCAATTTCTTTCATTGAACGCCCGTGATGATGTTGTAACAGGTCATGAATCTGCTCGCAGAATGTAGCGTTATCAAAGATAACGCAACCCATGTAGGCCTCGTTCCCGTATTCAATTACCAGAAAACATTTGGTTGGTAGTTGATCCTCCCTTATCACATGCTTTAGGATTCCGACTTCGCCTTTTAAAGTTTTCTTTTCTTTCAGACATGTGGAAGTCCAACTTGGCGGCCAATTAGGAATACCGCGATAGGACATCAGAGGGTGAGATCGCAGGGTGACCATGTGAGACCTCCCTGTTCGGGCTCCCGGCCCACCACTGACCCGGCACTTAAGCTCGGACGTTTACGTTTATGTCAGATACGAAACTATTCCTATTCAGTTAGCGATGTCAAGATAAAATTGCGTAGTTATCTGCAGGCAAACCCCTGTGTCACCTACATGAAATCTTAGTCAAGCATCGGTCTCCGACGGTTGCCGCGAAATAGAACAGTGCTCCGTCGCTCATAACGATATGGTCAAAAATCACGTGTCAAACGCAAGCATAAAAGTCCTTGACTTAGTTTTACTTTCTCGGGTCATAATTTGAGCAATTTGCTTGATCGGGCTTCTTTTGGCCTTCGCGTTGATCTAGATAGTAGGTTACTAACAACTTATCAACAGCTTTTGTGAATCAAAACCCTGTGGGCATCGAACGCGTCTTTGAGATCGACTCTCTCGAGGGGCTGCATAGCTAGTTCGACAAAATCGTATTGGAGCCCGGCCACACCTTCACGGTTCTCGAAGTCGAGCCCCTGCGCGAGAAACCAGGTGGCGTGCCTATTGATGATGTTGAATCGAAATTTCGCTTCGGCCGCTACATCGAGAAAATGGCAGGGATCAAAATCTCCGCCATCCGGCACCCGAGCCTATAAACCGCTAGCTTTCGGACCGATTTTTCCCGCCCATAGTCGGCTTGGAAACTGCGGGGAACAGGCCGTGCTTGGCAAGAAATTCGATCATAAAGCGGTCAAAAAGCCACGGCTGCTCCATCTGACAGGCATGGCCGGCTCCCGGCAAAACCTTCAACTCGCAATTAGGTATGCGCGTCTTGAGCGCGAAGGCGCTCTGATGGGTGCCGTCCTCGCTCCCGGTCAGGATTATAGCCGGACAGGCGATGCGCTCATGATGGCCGTCCGGATCGGGCTTCTGGAGAGCTTTGAACTGGTAGAGGATCGTCTGCACATCGGCGAATTGGTTGCGTTCGGTGAAAAGGTTCGCGAAGAAATGCGCCAGCGGTGTCGCACGAAACGCCGGGCTCAGATCCTCGAACGTGTATGCCCAGCGATAGTCTATGCCGTTGGCCGTATAGGCATCGATCCGCCGCTTGGCAAATTCCTTGGTGGGGTTGTAACCGGTGCCCGACAACACGAGCGCGGCCGTCTTGTCCGGGCGCTGGTGGTACATGTAGGGAACGATCGCCGATCCGACCGAACAGCCGACCAGGGTCGCGGTCGCGCCGGGCAGCGCATCGTCTATCGCTTCCCAACAGGCCTGGGCCATGTCGGTCATCGTCAGCCCCGCGTCGGCCTTGGGCGAGCGGCCAGCACGACTGGTCCATCGGGTTGGGATGGACAAAAGCGATCACCGGCCCCGTACGTCCCATCCGTTCATAGTAAAGCGGTCCGTGAATATTCTTCGCCATGATATTCCTCCTGCTTTATCTGAGATCGGCTTCAGGCGCGCTCATGCTTCGCAGACAGCATGTCGCGCCCGAGTATTAAATTTGTTCTTCCCTTGGACTCGATCGCGGTTGCATCATTCGGATCGGTTTTATCGCGGCTCGTCGGTTTAGTCCAATCCCGTTTTATCCTCAATCGCTGCCGCACCATCAGCATAGAACTTGATTGCTCCCAGGCTTTGGGGATAAAAGGCTATTCGTTAGGCCATACACCTCATGACAAGTTCTGAGCTATCGTTGCGATTGGCGCGACCGGCAGACGCTACCACCATTGCCAGCTTGTCGCGAGATTTAATTGAGTACGGTCTCCGATGGCGTTGGACACCCATGCGGGTAGCAGCGAGTATTGGTGCCCCCGATGTCAACGTGCTCGTCGCATGCGTTCACAGTAAGATTGCCGGGTTTGCGATCATGCGCTACGGAGACGACGACGCCCACTTGGACCTTCTCGCTGTGGCTCCGCCGTATAGGCGAGCAGGCATCGGACGCCGGCTTCTTGAGTGGCTCGAGAAATGCGCGGTCGTAGCGGGCATATTCAGCGTCACCCTGGAAGTGCGCGCCGGGAACGAAGGAGCACAGCTCTTCTATAAGCGCATGGGCTATCGCACGCTCGTTCACCTTCCCGGCTACTACCAAGGTATTGAGGCGGCGCTTCGCATGGTCCGAGATTTGTCGTGCCGGCCTCTGGACCAGAGAATTCCGGGGACACAATACTAAGTCATCGGGAGCCGTATGACTCGGAGAGGCGACGAATATGTGCGCGGCCTGCGTGATGGTCGCACGGTGCTGCTCAACGGTGAGCGGGTGGCCGATGTGACGACGCATCCGGCCTTTGCTGCTGGCATACGTACCATCGCCGAGCTCTACGACCTCGCCCACGATCCGGCCAACCGCGAGCTGATGACTTACCCCTCGCCGTGCGATGGCCGACCCATCAACAAGTCTTGGCTGGTGCCGCGCACGCGCGAGGATTTGGCGGCGCGGCGGCGCGCGATCAAATGCTGGGCTGATGCGAGCTATGGCTTCCTGGGGCGCTCGCCTGATCATGTCGCGTCGTTTTTCGCCGGCTTCGCGGGCTCGCCCGCGTTCTACGCACGGGGCGGGCAAGAGTTCGCCGACAATCTTTTGCGCTTCGCTGCCAAGGCGGCCGACGAGGACCTATACTTGAGCTACGTCATCGTCCATCCCACAATCGACCGCGCCAAACCGGCGCACCAGCAGGCCGAGCCTTACCTCTACGCCGGCGCCGCCGCCGAGCGTGACAACGGCATCGTCATTCGTGGGGCGCAGATGCTCGGCACGGGCTCCGTGATGTCGGACTACGTGTTGCTCACGGTTATCTTGCCGCTCAAGCCCGGCGACGACGACTACGCGATCTCCTGCGTGGTGCCGAATGGCGCGCCTGGCTTGAAGGTCTACCCGCGCCGGCCGTATGCGCTCGGACCCACTAGCGTGTTCGACTACCCACTGTCGAGCCGCTTCGACGAGACCGATTCGCTGGTGGTGTTCGACGATGTCTTCGTGCCGTGGGAAACGTATTCATCTACAAGAACCTGGATCTGACGGCGGGTCAGTTCAGCGTGACCGCGGCGCACGTGCTGGGCAACACCCAGTCGCACATCCGATCGTGGGCCAAGCTCGAGTTCCTGTTAGGGCTGGTTAAGCGCTGCATGGATTTGAGCGGGCGCTCGGCCGCGAGTGACACGGTCGCCCAACTCGGCGATCTCGCCACCCGTGTCTCGCTCGTCGAGGGCATGATCCTCGGTGCCGAGGCCGCGGCGGAGCCCGACCAGTTTGGTGTGATGCGCCCCAAGGATGCCCTGCTCTATGCCAGCCAGGTGTTCCAGCAGGCGATGTATCCGGCGCTGCTCAACCAAATCCGCGGGCTGATGGGCGGCAGCCTGATCCAGTTGCCGGCGACGGTGGGTGAGCTACGCGCGAGCGGCTCAGCGGCGGATATCGAGCGCTACGTGCGCTGGCCGAAAGCGGGCGGCCACGAGCGGGTGAAGCTCTTAAAGCTCTTATGGGACGCTCTCGGCTCGGAGTTCGGCTCGCGTCATCTCCAGTACGAGATGTTTTACGCGGGCGAGCCCGCAGCTATCCAGGGACGCGAGTTCCGCACCTTTGATTGGGCGGCTGCGGAGGCCTTGGTTGATCGTTGTCTCGCGAGTTACGACATCACCACACTGTGACACAGTGGTTGTTCTAGGTTTACCGTGGAAGAGGATTCACCACAGAGACGCAGAGTTCGCAGAGGTTTAATTTCCAATCTCTCCCCCTCGGTGTCCTCTGCGCCTCCGCGGTGAGTTCTCTTCTTGAAGGAAGCGACGCGAAAGCCGGATTTACCCATCTTCGAAATCGAGCAGCGATTGCTCGTTATCTTCGAGCTACCGTGATCGTGTTGGTGAAGCGCGTTCAATCTGACGCATCAGATTTCGCAGGCTTTGTCGCCTACGGGCTGGCAGGCGCCGATTGCTAACGGCCCAAAGGCTTTGGTCCGCCGTAAGACCTGATAAGATGAATTGAGTGCTCGTCAGCGCGACGTTACAGACAGAGGAAAATGTCCATGCTCCTGCGAAACAGGTTCTTAATCGCTCTTACGTTGTGTGCTTGTGCTGGAGTCAGTTTGATTGCGACTCCGGGTTGGGCTGATCTGCAAGAATACGTCCGCAAGCCTGAGGCTCAGTTCGAGTGGAAACTGAAAAATAAGATCGATAGCGAGCAGTCTGGAGACCGGATTTACGATCTCCACTTCGTGTCACAGATTTGGCAGGAGAATAAATGGCAGCACCAATTGCAAGTCTATCGGCCTCTAGGTGTCGCGCCGAACTCGACGATGTTTTTGTGGGTCACGGGTGGTTCAGCGAGACCCGACTATGTTTGGTTGGGCATGGAACTCGCTCGAAAGATCAGGGCTCCGGTTGCGTTTCTCTATCATATTCCGAATCAGCCGTTACTCGACAGTAACCTCCGTGAAGACGATCTGATCGCCGAGACATTTGTCCGTTATCTCAATACCAAGGATGAAAACTGGCCCCTGCTCTTTCCGATGGTGAAGAGCGTCGTCAAAGCCATGGACGTTTTGCAGGCGTTCGGCAAGAAAGAATGGCGCGCGCCGATCGATAAGTTCATCGTCGCGGGCGCGTCGAAGCGCGGTTGGACGACGTGGCTCACGGCTGCCGTTGACCCGCGCGTCAGAGCGATTGCCCCGGTGGTCATCGATACGCTCAATATGCGCGAGCAGATGCCGCGGCAGCTCCAAGCGTTCGGCGCCTATAGCTCCCGGCTTGCGCCCTACAGCCGCCGAGGACTGCTGCCGATACCGGAAACACCGGAAGGTCAGCGCCTCTTGAGCATGGTCGATCCCTGGGCGTACCGCGAGAGGTTGACTATGCCTAAGTTGATCATCAATGGAACCAATGATTTTTACTGGGCCACGGACGCTCTCAATCTTTATTGGAACGGCATCCTGGCCGACAAATGGGTGCTTTATGTTCCCAACGCTGGCCATAACCTGAGACGGCAAGACCGACCGCAGCCGGATCAGTTGAACGATCTTATCGACGGCCTCGCGGCTTTCTCGCGCCATCAAATCAGCGGCACTCCCATGCCGAACTTGAGCTGGAAGCATGAAAGCGTGAACGGCAAGCTGCGCCTGACCATCGCTGCGACGCCCGCGCCTACAGGCGCAAGGCTTTGGATCGCGCAGACACCGACGACGGATTTCCGCACTGCTAAATGGAGCGAGCAGGAGGTGAGCTTGTCGAACGGGAAGATTGTCGGCGAGGTGACTCCGCCCGACAAAGGCCATCTCGCGTTTTTCGGCGAGGTGGATTACGAGATCGACGGCCTGCGATACCACCTCTCTACTCAGGTGCGGATGACAGACTGAAAGTGCGTCTGGCTGATTGCCGCCGCATGTAAGCACGATCGCAAGTTTGGCCTGGGATAACAGCATTACAACCTTTGTAACTGTAAATCCGATATGTCTTTCTTCACGACGTTACATTGAACCCTATGCCAGGGAAATGCCCACAGTGCGGTTCGAGGACTTATTCGGGCCGAACGACAATGCAGACCGATCTCATTGAAATGCAAAATATTCCCTGCACAGTATGCCAGGAATGTGGACATGAACAGATCGGTCAGCAGGTTCAGAAAAAAATTGACAAGCTTCTCGAACGCGCGGCCAAAGGAAAACTCAAAGCCCGGGTGGTCGTGATGTAGGTACGCGGATCCAAGCGTTGCTCAATCCAAACTGACAGCGTCGAGTCAACTTCAGTATGGCTAGATCAGCAATTCCAAAACTCGCTGAACTTAATTTTGACGGTAATAGCAATTCTTTTAAGAAATTTGACGCCTTTCTTAGCTCCGGCGATTCAGAATCGTGCTCGAAGATTTTGCTGGCCCATTACCTCTGGCTCTGCCCTCTGGAAGCGCCGATCCAGAGCCGCTATGATGCCGTTCGAAACGCCGTTCATCCATGACACTCGGTTTGAGGGAGGCTTAGCCATGAAAAAATTGTGGATGCCTGTCGTGGTCTTGTTCGTCATAACCATGGGAGCCGGCCCGGCAAAAGCGCAAAAGCCGAGTGACAAACCAGTCGTCAGACTGGATCCGGCCCTCGATCAACTCGTGTCTCCCGACGCTAAGTTAGAAATAGTGAAAGGCGGCTTTGGATTTACCGAGGGAGCGCTCTGGGTCCAGCAAGGCAAGCGCGGGTACCTGCTGTTCAGCGATATCCCCGCCAATGTGATCTACAAGTGGACCCCCGATGGCAAACTGTCCGTGTATCTGGACCACAGCGGCTATACCGGACAGGACATCTGGCGCGTGGGTTTTATACAGACGAATGGGAAGGATCGAAACGACCCGCGGTTCGAAGAGTTTCCCATGATCGGGTCGAACGGGCTTGCGTTGGACCAACAGGGCCGACTCATCATCGCGACGTGGGCAGGCCGGTCGATCGATCGCATCGAAAAGAACGGCAAGCGCACCGTCCTCGCCGATCGCTACGAAGGAAAGCGCTTCGGCGGCACCAACGACGTCGTCGTGAAGAAGGACGGATCGATCTACTTCACGGACGGGTTTGGCGGCCTGCGTCTGAGGGAAAAGGATCCCAGGAAGGAGTTGGATTTCGGCGGCGTTTACATGCTCAGGGACGGCAAGGTGAGTCTGGTGATCAACGATATACCAAACACGAACGGGCTCGCCTTTTCGCCGGACGAAAAGTATCTCTATGCGAATGGTAGCCGCGACAAGTTCGTCAAGCGTTATGAGGTCCAGCCAGACGGCACGCTCACGAACGGCATGATGTTCATCGACATCAGCCAAGACCCGACTCCCGGCATTACCGACGGCCTGAGAGTCGATATCAAGGGGAACCTCTATGAAACGGCGGCCGGCGGAGTCTGGATCATTTCGCCGGAGGGCAAGCATCTGGGCACGATTCTCACGCCCGAGCTCGCTGCCAATGTCGAATTCGGCGACGCCGACCGCAAGACTCTCTATATCGCGGCGCGGACAAGCATCTATAAGATTCGGCTGAACACGCCGGGTATTCCGTAGCACTTCCGGCAAGAATGCAAAGAAAAGCGGCGCGTCGGTAAGGGGCTTGAGAGGCACCAGTCACGAGGTCGCGACTTTACTTTTGGTATTCAATTTCGGTTTATACGCCACCGATATGCAGCGGCGGCCGTTGCGCTCAACCGCAGACGAGCGCGCGCACATCCCGTTTGGATTTAGAGATCTAACTATAAACATAACGACTGGTCGGTTAATAAACGGTCAAATTACACAGGAGGGAGAACATGGCAATCGAACTTTATTGGGGCAGCGGCAGTCCCTTTGCTTGGCGGGTTATGCTGACATTGGAAGTGAAAGGGCTGGCGTATGAATCGAAACTCTTGGAGTTTTCCAAAGGCGAAAACAAAGCTCCGGCCTATCTTCTGCTCAACCCACGCGGCAAAGTCCCCACTCTCAAAGATGGCGATTTCGTCCTCTACGAGTCGCTCGCCATCATGAGTTATCTCGATCGCAAATATCCCGATCCGCCGCTCTTCGGCAAAACGCCCGAGGAAACGGGTTTGATTTGGCGCGCGCTCGCTGAATGTGAATCCTATGTCGTGAGTGCCGGTGACAAAGTCGTTCGCCCGATTTTCTTTGGCAAAGGATTGGAGAAAGTCGAAGAGATCCAACAGGCCGCGCAAACGCTTCGCCACGAGCTCAAGATGATCGACGAGCGCTTGGCCGGTTCGCATTGGCTAGTCGGCGATAAGATTTCCGCCGCGGACATCGGCGTATTTCCATTGGTCCAACTGCTCTTGCGCGCTGCGTCCAAAGAAGCCGCCCGGCCGTTGAATTTAGGCTTGCTCCCGCTTGCGCAAACCTTTCCCAACGTTGCCAGATGGGTGCAGCGCATCGAAGCGCTACCGAATTACCAGCGCACTTACCCGCCGCATTGGAGAGAATAGTAACGTTCAATGTTGCGACTCCAAAAAATGGTAATTAGGAGCCGCAGCTGTGCTCGGGATTGATAGGCGGTTTTGCCTAAATGTTGGCACCGGGATCATGTTAAGTTACCTGAAGCGATGCGAAAGCCGGATTTACCCATCTTCGAAATCGAACGGCCATTGCTCAAAACCCTGACCACGCAGAAGCGGTTGGTTTTAACCGCGCCCACCGGCTCGGGGAAATCAACCCAAGTGCCGCAGATGCTGCTCGACAGCGGTCTGCTGCGCAATGGCCAAGTGACGGTCTTGCAGCCGCGCCGGTTGCCAACGCGAATGCTCGCGGCGTGGGTCGCGCAAGCGCGAGACGTGAGACTCGGCGGCGAGGTGGGCTATCAGATGCGGCTGGACAACGTCACCTCTCCCGCCACGCGGATCCGTTACGTGACCGAAGGCGTGTTGCTGCGCCAGATGCTGGCTGATCACGACTTGAAGGGTGTCAGCGCGATCGTCTTCGACGAATTTCACGAACGGCATCTCTACGGCGACATCACCTTGGCCCGCGCTCTGCAAATCCAGGAGTCGACGCAGCCCGATCTCATCATCCTCGTCATGTCGGCCACATTGGATGTTGCCACGGTGCAGAAGTATCTCGACCCCTGTGCCGTGTTGTCGTCGCAAGGCCGCACTTATCCTGTCGCCATCGAATATCTGGCCAAATCTGCCGGTGCGGCGCCGGTCTGGGAACTTGCGGTCAAGGAACTCCAACACCTGGTACGGGAGCATCCTCGAGGTGACGCTCTCATTTTCATGCCCGGGGCGTATGAGATCACTCGCACCGTACAGGCGGCGCGCGACGCGCTCGGCCAGGAGTTCGTCGTGTTTCCATTGCACGGCGAACTACCGCCGATCGATCAGGACGCGGCGGTCGCTCGATATGACCGGCGCAAAATCGTCGTCGCCACGAACGTCGCGGAAACCTCGCTCACCATCGACGGCGTTCGCCTGGTGATCGACAGCGGTTTGGCGCGTATTCCCCGATATGATCCGTATCGCGGCATTAACACGTTGCTCGTCGAAAAAATCAGCCGAGCCGCAGCCGACCAGCGGGCAGGTCGCGCGGGCCGCACCGCGCCCGGACACTGCTTGCGTCTATGGACAGCGCATGACCAGAGCGCGCGTCCCACCCAGGAACTCTCGGAAGTGAAACGTCTGGATCTCTCGGAGGTGATTCTCACGCTCAAGGCGAGCGGCGTGAACGACGTGAGGACATTCCGCTGGCTGGAGACCCCCGCCGTCCGCGCGCTGGAACGTGCCGAGATGCTGCTCACCGACTTGGGAGCCATCGACGACACGGGTGCGATCACCGCTCTTGGACGACGCATGCTCGCATTTCCAGTGCATCCGCGCTACGCGCGGATGCTGCTGGCCGCCCATGACTATGGTTGTGTGCGTCCCGTCGCGTTGATCGCCGCCCTGACGCAAGGGCGGGATTTGCTCGTGCGCCGACACGGAAAGCAAATTGAAGACTCCCGCGACGATCTGTTCAGTGAAGAGACGGAGTCGGATTTTTTTGTGCTGATGCGCGCTTGGCGCTACGCCGAGCGCAATGGCTACCACATCGAGCGGTGCGGCCGAATGGGCGTTCACGCGCAAGCCGCGCGTCAGGTGGGGCCGTTGTTCGAGCAGTTCTTGCGGATCGCCGCAGCCGAAGGCTTGGATATCGGCGAGAACCCTGTCGCGCGCGATGCCGTTGAGCGTTGCGTGCTGGTTGGGTTTACCGATCATCTCGCCAAGCGTCTGGATGCCGGCACGCGACGTTGCGAATTGGTCCACGGCCGCCGCGGTGTGTTGGCCCGCGAGAGCGTTGTGAAGGCGCCGCTCTTCGTGGTCTCTGAAGTGCGCGAGATGGAAAGCGGCGGCGGCAGGGAGCGAGCCTTGAATGTCGTGCTAAATCTGGCCACGGCGATCAAGGAGGAGTGGTTGCGCGAACTTTTCCCAGCGGACTTCAAGGAAGTCCGTGCCGTTGTCTACGACCCGACGCTGCGGCGCGTCTTTGCCCGCGACGAGAAGCGATTCCGAGATCTGGTTCTCGAAGAGAAACTCTCCGACGATCCACCGGCTGAGGAAGCGGCCAGGATTCTGGCGCGCGAAGTCGCGGCCGGCCGCTGCGCCCTCGAGAACTGGAACGAATCGGTTGAACAATGGATCCTGCGCGTCAATCGGTTGCGCGAATGGATGCCGGAGCTGGCATTGCCCGCCATCGGTGAGGAGGACCGGGCAGCCATGCTCCAGCTCATTTGCCACGGCGCGTCCAGCCACAAAGAAATCAAAGATCGACCTGTTTTGCCCGTCGTCAAGTCATGGCTGTCCCGGCAGCAACAGGCGTGTATCGAAGGAAACGCGCCAGAGCGGATTCAGTTGCCCAACGGCCGCTCAGTGAAGGTCGTCTACTCCGTCGACGGGGCGCCGACGATTGCAGCGCGCATCCAGGATTTGTACGGCATCAAAGACACGCTCTGGATTGCCGGCCGCCGCGTTGCCGTCCGCATCCAAGTGCTCGCGCCAAGTAACCGCCCGGTGCAGATTACCGAGAACCTGGCCGTTTTCTGGCGCGAAACCTATCCGAAACTCAAACAGGAACTGCAGCGCAAGTATCCGAAGCATGACTGGCGCTGAACCCTTTCGTGTGGGGCAGGTCAAAAAAGGGGTCAAGATGACAGGCCTTGGCCGACCACTTTGCGTTCTTGGCGTCTTGGCGCGAGAATAATCCTAAGCGCCTGTACCGAACCGGTGCTGACCGCCGGTTAATTTGCGCAGGCTGTGCAAACTTTCAAATTTAGTAATACGATTTCAATTCATGAGCACTGAACCAAACAAAGTTATCTATTCGATGGTCGGCATCAGTAAATATTACGACAAGCGAGCGGTTCTCAAAGACATTTACCTTTCCTATTTCTATGGAGCCAAGATTGGCGTGATCGGTCTCAACGGCTCGGGCAAATCGTCGCTGCTGCGCATCCTGGCGGGCGTGGACAAGGAGTTCAACGGCGAGGCCGTTCTCTCGCCGGGCTATACGGTCGGCTATCTGGAGCAGGAACCGTTGATAGACGATTCGCGAACGGTGCGCGAAGTTGTGGAAGAGGCCGTACAAGAGACTGTCAATCTGCTGAAAGAGTTTGAACAGATCAACGCCAAGTTTGGCGAAGAGATGTCTGACGACGAAATGAACGCGCTGCTCGAGCGGCAGGGCCAGGTGCAGGAAAAGCTGGACCATCAGGATGCCTGGGATCTTGATGCGCGGCTGGAGATGGCCATGGATGCACTGCGGTGTCCGCCGTCAGACACGCCGGTGAGAGTGTTGTCCGGCGGCGAACGTCGCCGAGTTGCGCTGTGTCGGTTGCTCTTGCAAAAGCCCGACATACTTCTGCTCGACGAGCCGACGAATCACCTGGATGCCGAGTCGGTCGCGTGGCTCGAACATCACCTGCAGAGTTATCCGGGAACCATCATCGCGGTGACCCACGATCGATATTTCCTGGACAACGTCGCGGGTTGGATTCTCGAACTGGATCGCGGCGAGGGCATCCCGTGGAGAGGCAATTACACGTCGTGGCTGGAACAAAAGCAGGAGCGTCTGCGGCGCCAGGAAAAATCTGAAAGTGAAAGGCAGAAGACGCTGCAGCGCGAGCTCGAATGGATTCGCATGTCGCCGAAAGCGCGTCGCGCGAAGGGTAAGGCGCGCATCCATGCGTATGAAACATTGCTCGACCAGGAGTCACAGAAGCGGCGTGAAGATTTGGAGATTAACATTCCACCGGGGCCGCGCCTGGGCAACGTCGTGATCGAAGCTGAAGGCGTAAGCAAAGCCTACGGGGATCGCCTGCTGGTCGAGGACATGACGTTCGCGCTGCCTCCCGGCGGCATCATCGGCGTGATCGGTCCGAACGGCGCCGGTAAGACGACGTTGTTTCGCATGATCACAGGGCAGGAGCAACCCGACAGCGGAACGATTCGAATGGGTGAAACCGTCGCGCTGGCGTACGTCGATCAGAGCCGTACCCTCGATCCGGACAAATCGATCTGGGAAGAAATCACGGGCGGGGCGGATTTATTGAAGCTCGGCACTCGCGAGGTGAATTCGCGCGCGTACGTGGCGCGATTCAATTTTTCCGGCACGGATCAACAAAAGAAGGTCGGCATGTTGTCCGGTGGCGAACGCAATCGGGTCCATCTGGCGAAGATGTTGAAAGAGGGTGCGAACGTTTTGTTGCTCGACGAGCCTACGAACGACTTGGACGTGAACACCTTGCGCGCGCTTGAAGAGGCGTTGGAGAGCTTCGCTGGTTGCGCGGTGGTGATCTCTCACGATCGCTGGTTTCTGGATCGGATCGCGACCCATATCCTCGCGTTCGAAGGTGACAGCAAGGCGGTTTGGTTTGACGGCAACTATTCGGAATACGAGGCCGATCGTAAGAGTCGGCTTGGTGCAGCCGCGGAGCGACCGCATCGGATCAAGTATCGACAGTTGACGCGAGGGTGAATGCGATTGTGCCCTTTAAAGTCATCGAGCGGTCCAACCCGTCGTTCAACCGGACGCGCCAAACAGCGTCGCGCCACCCGTAAAGAATATGCTCGTGCAGATCCAGCTTGAGTGTATGGATAAGTCCTTCGATATCTGAAATAGTAAAGTTATGGGAAATAGAATTTCCGATATCGGGAAGATTAGAAATGTAAGTGGTGAAAAGCGGCTAAGAGTTTTTGATGGTAAAAAGCCCGCGAAATTGGGCACGGAAAAGAATCCGGCAGTTGTTAGTGTCCAAACAGAAGCGAGATTCAAAGAAGTGACATCGATATTTGAAGAAAAGGGATGGAAATATAGGATTGAATTAGAACCGGACAAACCAGAGGATATTGCCGATTTAACGCGCTTATTGAATCCGCTCAAACCAAAGATCGCCGAAAAAAAAGTTGGACGTAATGAGCCCTGCCCATGTGGAAGCGGGAAAAAATATAAAAACTGCTGTGGTCAATAAAAAATGGTGAGCGCTGACTCGGCCGTACTAACTAACTTCATTCAGGCAGTCCGCTGAGTAAGAGCACAGATTTGTGATCTCGCCTTCTCTACATTCTGAACTTGCGCCGACGGGCAAGCTGCGGGTTGGAATCAACTATGGAAACCCGGTGCTCGCGACGCGAGATCCGGCCAGCGGAGAGCTCCGCGGCGTAGCGGTTGATCTGGCACGAGAACTTGGCAGCCGGACTGGTTTGCCCATCGAGCTCGTCGGCTTCGAGTCGGCCGGACAGATGGTTGAGGGGTTGAAAGCCGGTGCGTGGGATGTTGCGTTTCTCGCGGTTGACCCAGGGCGCGCAGGCGACATCGATTTCACCGCCCCCTATATTGAGATCGAAGGAACCTATCTCGTGCCGGCTGGATCGCCGCTTCGCGCCATCGGGGACGTGGACCGCGATGGCGTGCGCATTGGTGTGTCGGCCAAGAGTGCTTACGATTTGTTTTTGAGCCGCAGTGTGCAACGGGCCGAACTGATACGCGCGCCGGACCCCAACGCGGCGTTTGAACTGCTCGTCGCAGGCAAAGTGGATGTCGTCGCTGGTGTGAGGCAGCCGCTGGTTACCAACGCCGGGAAGCTTCCCGGATCGCGTGTATTCGATGGCCGATTCATGGCGATTGGACAGGCGCTCGGCACTCCCAAAGGCCGCGACGTCGCCGCGGAGTACCTGCGCGAATTCATCGAGGACGTAAAAGCTTCCGGGCTGGTCGCCCGGGCGATCGAGAAAGCCGGCATTCGTGGTGTGTCGGTCGCCCCTAGCGGGAAAGCCTGAGGGTCAGCCCAGCACATATTGTTGTACTGCAACTCGCCAAATCGACTAGTTGACGGCGAAGCAGTAAAACAAACCATTGCCGCCCGAGCCGCGCAGCGCCTCCTGGCTGCATCCTCCGCCCTCCCCGCGTGATGGATGCGACGAATTCCACGACTTCGAGGCATCGTCGTCACGCAGGCCCTGGCGGTCGTGGTGGCCGAGCATCGCCGCTCCTTCGCCACTGCTCGTCCAGTTGTGACAGGTCATATCCTGGTCACCCGAAAACGCCGGTCCGTCCGGCTGTGAGCCGGTCAGAATGTCGTGCATATTCGGTTTGTCGCCCCGGCCGTTGATGGGTTCCCCCTTCTCGTTCAGCGCAGTCTGCTTGTTGAGATTGTTGTTGCCGTGTAGCTCGTTGACATCGCGCGCGATGACAACCCCCTTGGCGTTCTGCCACGGGCCGCGCCCGATGCGATCACGCGCGTTGACGGCGGGCTGACCGCCGGAGGGGCTGGTACTGAGGTAAGCGTGCCAAGTGCGGTTGCTGGCCCCGACCTTTTGCGCCAGCGACTGGCACTGTCGATCGGCGCCCGCCAAGCCGCCCAGGTCCGCTCCCTTTCCGGAGCCGACGCTGGTGACGAAAAACCTCATGTTTGTCTGTTGCTCCTGCAAGCTGGCGCTCGAGCTCAGCGACAGCAACGCTACTATCACGACCAGGGAAAAACCCGTGGTGTTCTTCATTCCAGTCCTCCTGTCCCGTCGCTGCGCTCGCGTTGGGCCGTGGGCCGCATTCGTGAGCGCCGCTTGATTGAAAGAACTTATCGTACCAGAGACATTGAGCGCTTCGCCGATCGTGTGCAAGGAGCCATTCGATGCCAGAAAAAGAGCAGGTTTAGCCATTTTTTCGTGAACTCTATTCTTCTGTTGGACTGAACTCAAATTCGCCGAATCGGGATTATTTCAGCATCGCGAGGGTATTCATACTCGGAGTGCAACCGGAGGTTCATTTCCAAATGGCCTTCCGGGTCGCCTTTATTTTTCCTATGCATGACATTCCAGTTTGCGCTTTCCAGATCATTCTCGTAACAAATACAACGCATCTTGAGACCTATGATTCGTGAGAGATGTTGTACGATCTCATTCCGATAAGCCGGAAGACAAAATCGGACCTCGTCAACGACACAATCCTTTCCGTCTCTCAAGCATTCCACAAGGGCAGGGAGGCGGCTGCCGTCGGATAATAAGTTTTCAAATACTTCTGCCCCAGTTTCGTTTTTCAATTGCTCAGCCAGATAGGTTTTGCCGGAACCACACAAGCCAAGGATAAAGGTGACCTTTGCCATAATATTCCTCAACGTAGGTTGGCAGATTGACTTTGCTTAGAGAGAAGCGTTCGCACCGGCCG
>WNGH01001924.1_pt1 | contig 31674 bp, 25 predicted proteins | sample 5400631 | NCBI WGS metagenome assembly WNGH01 (sample SAMN13153373, study PRJNA577476) | soil metagenome | isolation source: 115 cm soil or saprolite under Garry oak tree replicate 1 | place: USA:California | collected 2016-06-15
AACTTGGATTTCAATCTCGTGTTCGTTTCGTCCTCGAGTATCGTGACTGCTGCGTTATTAGGCGGAGACGCTGAGATGACGTTGACAGGCGGCATCGGTAACGTCATCGCTTATGTGCGGGGATCCACGGACGTGGTCTTTGTCGGCGGCGTGAAAAACGTGATGACGCAAAGCCTGGTGGCGGGAGGGTCAATTAAGAAGCCGGAAGAACTCAAGGGGAAAAAAATCGCGGTCAGCCGCATCGGCGGCAACACCCACTATTTCACGATACAGGCTCTACGAAGATTCGGCATGGAGCCCAACCGGGATTTCAGCTTTATCCAAAGCGGCGGCGACCCGGAAGCTTTAGCAGCCCTAATGGCCGGTCAAGTCGACGCGGCGACATTGACTCCCCCATCGGACGCCAAGGCACTGGCTAACGGTTTTCACTATGTCGTCTATGGTCCTGATTTGAAGATTCCGTATGCCGCTACGGCCTTCGTCACAAAGCGTTCGGTGATAGCAAAACGGCCTCAAGTCATCGGCCAGTTCATGCGCGCCATGGCGGAGGCAGCCAAAATCATGCACACAGATAGAGACTTCGTTTATAAGGTGTTAGGAAAGTATTTGCGGGTAACCGAAAGAGCCGTGTTAGACGCGGCCTATAACGCCGAAATCAAGGCGCTGGAGTCCCGGTTAGTGATCAAGAATGAGGCTTTGCAGGCCATCCTCGACGAGGTTGCGCAGACGGAGCCGCGCGCGAAGAAAGTCAAACCGCAGGAATTGATCGACAGCCGTTATCTGGACGAAATGGAAAAGAGTGGATTTTTTGATCAACTATGGGCTAGAAAATAGCCTAAAGGAGGAGCCATGGAAGAGTTAATAATCTCGGCAGACTCGCATGTGATTGAAGTCCCGGATCTATGGGAAAAGGGGATGCCCGAGTCACTCAAAGAACGCGCGCCAAAAGTCTATTTCGACGAAAAGAAAGACGCCTGGTTGTTTGGCTCGGCGGAAGTGATACCGCAAGCGGTAGGTGGCTTATTCATGGCGGGGCAACGTCCGGACAATCTGGAGAATTTTCGCCGGGCCGGATTCTCCGTGGCACGACCCGGAGGCTGGGATCCGATCGTGCGCATGGCCGACATGGAAACGGACGGCGTATCTGCTGAGGTCCTCTATCCAAGCTTGGGACTCGGTTTGTTTTGTGTCGAAGACGCGGCGCTGCAGGAAGCTTTGTTTCGAACCTACAACGACTGGCTGATTGATTACTGCCAGAAAGTTCCGGATCGCTTATATGGCATTGCGCTGGTTTCAATGTACGATATCGATCACGCGATCGCCGAGACGGAGCGCTGCAAGAAAGAGGGGATGGTGGGTACGATGATCTGGCAGGTTCCGCATCCGAAGTTGCCCTTCACGGCGGAGCATTATGAGCGCTTCTGGGCTGCTTCCCAAGATCTCGACATGCCGGTTCATTTGCACATCCTGACCGGCTTCGGTGCCAGCATGCATCGCGGGACGGCAAAGGGAATCACCCGATATCGTAACAGTGTGAGCCAGACCCGAGAGATTGAAGACGCTCTGTTCGAAATGATCTTTTCGGGAGTCTTTGAGCGGTATCCAACGTTGAACATCGTCTCGGTGGAAAACGAGGTCGGCTGGATGCCGTTCTGGCTCGGACAGTGCGACAAAGCCTTTAAGCGTCATCGACACGCCGAAAAGCTGACCATCGATAAATTGCCGAGCGAATATTTCAAGCGGCAGGTCTATGCGACGTTCTTCAACGATCACGTGGGCGGGCGGCTGTTCTCGTGGTGGGGCGCTGACAACTGCATGTGGTCCAACGACTATCCGCATCAGAACTCGACCTGGCCAAATTCGCGGGACGTCATCGCTCGCGATATGGGTCATCTGGCGGCGGCAGATCGCGCAAAGCTGCTGAACACTAATGTCACAAAGCTTTACAACCTGAAGGTAACGACCGCGGCCAAGTTATCGGGCAATGGCGACGCCGTGGCGACGCATGCTTGAAGGACAGTCTCAGTTCAGTCACGGAGGAGAAAGTTATGGAATTACGCGAAGCAATAAAGGTCTTGGATTCCGACGCTCATGCGCGTGATCTCGATGAGGACATCAGGCCCTACTTGGTCGAGCCCTACCGCAATCAGAGGGCGCCGTTTCTGCCGCGGGAGATTTACGACCGCAACCTCGGTGGGACCCTGGGCCACTCAGGCGCAAAACACGAAGAGCGGCTGGCGGCCATGGACAAGCAGGAGATCGACACGGCGGTGCTTTATCCCACCAGCGGTCTCGGCATTGGTCGAGCCCGCGAGCCAAACTACAACGCCGCGCTTTGCCGGGCGTATAACGAATTCATTTCCAACTACTGTAAAGCGTCGCCGCGGCTCAAGGCGGTTGCCAACCTCCCCGTCAACAATCCCGCGGAAGCGGCGAAGGAATTGAATCGCGCCGTAACCAACCTGGGGTTGTGCGGCGGCATGTTGGCGGCCCAAGCGCACAGCAAAAATCTGGGCCATCCTGAATTTTATCCGCTTTACGAAGAAGCGCAGCGATTGAACACGCCGATCGCGGTTCACGCGTTCGGCGGCGACGAGGCCGGCAGCGAGATCTTCGATCAGTTTATTTGCCTTCACACGACGGGCCATCCGTTTCCGGTGCTGCGGCAACTTACGGCGATGGTTTTCGGCGGCATCCCGGAAAAATTTCCCAAGCTCAAAATCGGTTATCTGGAAGTGGGCTGCGGCTGGATCCCATATTGGATGGAACGAATGGACGAGGAGTGGGAGAAGCGCGGCAAGGTCGAAGCGCCGCTGTGCAAGAAGAAACCGAGTGAGTACCTGACGGGCGAAAATATTTACTACGGCTGCGAACCGGAAGAGAAGATGATGGGCTACGTCGTCAATGAGATCGGTTCAAAGACTCTCATGTACGCTTCCGATTATCCGCACTGGGATATGAGCTGGCCGGAATCGGCTGTGATCATCTGGCGCAGAGAGGACCTCTCCATGGAGGCAAAAAAAGATATCCTGGAAAACAACGCGAAGCGGTTTTACGACTTGAACTGACGAGGCGCTCGCTCGCGTCACCCCCACTCTAACTCTCCCCCATCGAGGGGGAGAGAATAAAGTCGGAAGCCCACTAAGACTGTAGCGCGTAAACTTTAATGATCCGCCTCGCATTAACTTAGTTCCTAAGACGCTAGACAGGAACCGGAAGATTCGAAACTCAAACTTTAAGGAGTCATCATGATTCAAACCAAAGGATTGACAGGCGCGCAGACGATGCTTCGCGTGTTGGGCGAGATGGGCGTGGAAAGAATTTTTGCCTCGCCGGGATCGGAGTGGTCTCCGTTGTGGGAGGCTCTCGCCGAGCCGGGAGTGGAAAGAATGCCGCTCTATATGAGCACCCGACACGAGGAAGTTGCGCTGGGCATGGCGAGCGGCTATGCGAAGTCCAGTGGAAAGCTCCCGGCGGTTGTAATCCATACGACCGTTGGTGCGCTTCATGGCGCCATGGCGATGCGCGCGGCGCTGCACGAACAGGTTCCCATGATTGTCTTCACCGGCGAGTCGATTGGCTTTGGCGAAGATGGAGGCCCGGACCCAGGCGGACAGTGGATGGGCCATCTGGCGGATATGGGCGGACCTGCGAAGCTGGTCGACCATACCGTCAAATGGAGCTTTGGCGTCAATAACAAGTCCATTCTTCCTTCCACCATCCAACGTGCTTGCCGAATTGCCATGGCGGCGCCCAGAGGTCCGGTTTTCCTGTCGATGCCGATGGAGTTTTTATTCGACAAAATGACCAAAGATGTTCCCTCGGAGCGCGGCGAGGCACCGGGCGCCACCGCTGATCTAAAGGGGATTGACGAATTGGCGGACATGCTCGCGGGCGCGAGAAGCCCGGTCATCATCGCCGAAGATGCGGGGCGCACGGCGAAATCCGTTGAATGTTTGGTGGAGATCGCCGAATTGCTCGGTTGTCCGGTGGTGGAAAGCCGAAGCACGGGCTCGCTCAATTTTCCCCGGACCCACGCGCTTCATGGCGGCTACGATCCGAAAGAATATGTGAGCCAGTCGGATGTGATTTTGCTTCTCGCGGTCATCTCGCCGTGGCATCCGGCATCGTTAACACCTCCTGCGGGCGCGAAAGTTGTGGTGTTGGATGAAAATCCATTGCGCGTGGAACTTCCTTATTGGGGATATCAAGCGGATCTGTGCTTGACCGGGGAAGTCGAAAGCTCACTGGAGCACCTGCTTACCGCTCTTAAAAAGAAAGTTTCAAAAGGGGACGCGGAGCGCCGCGAGCGCGCCGAGGAGTTGCGCACTAGGAACGAAGCGCGGCGAAGGAAATGGCGTGAAGATGCGCTGGCGCTTGCCAACACCAAGCCCATGGATACGCGGTGGGTCGCGCACGAAATCAGTCAGGTGCTTCCTGCCGATGCTATGGTCGTGGAAGAAACCATCACCCATCGGTTGGCGGTTCACCGTTATCTCGACGGTTTGAAACCGGGTTCGTTCTTCGCTGGATGCATTGGCGGCCTGGGCACGGGGCTTTCGACGGCGCTAGGCGTGAAGGCTGCCAACCCGAAACGGCCGATGGTTTGCCTCATTGGTGACGGATCTTTCAATTATGATCCGGTCCCAGCGGCGTTTGGAGCCGTCCAGGAACATAACTTGCCCATGCTCATCATCATGTTTAATAATCAAGGCTATCTATCTCAAAAATCAGGGATTCCAAGATATTATCCCGATGGCCACGCGGTTAAGACCAACAACTTTTCCGGGCTGCACATCGTTCCTTGTCCCGAGTACGCGGCGATGGCCAAAGTCTTCGATGGCTATGGCGAGAAGGTTGAAGAGCCTGGCGAAGTGCGGAAAGCGGTGGAGCGTGGTCTCAGGGCAGTGGCCGGCGGGCAACTAGCGCTGATCGACGTGCGCCTAAAGCCGGTGGAACAGATCGTCGACCGGGGCGAGGGATAATCGGACGGCTGACCTGTTTTGGGAAATAACTTAAAGGAAATCTCATGGGAAGTAGTTTCCATGATCAACTAGTTTCCACGCGTGACAAAAAGCACAGCAAAAACCACCCGTTCTTCGAGCTGTGGGTACAGGGCAAGCTCACCAAGGAGCAGACCGCGCTTTACTGCCTTCAGCACTATCACTATGTCTGCGACTATTTGAATTGGATGGCCTATGAAGCATCACAGATTCCGCAGCGGGATGTGAAGGCCTACTTGTTTGAAAACCTCGGCGACGAAGAAAATCCCGATGACCGGCATCTTGACATGCTGAAGGACTATGTCGCCGCCAGCGGCTTGAGTCGTGACAACGTGGAGAGCTCGGTGGTGCTTGTCGGCACCGAGGGGCTGCAGAATTGGGGCTGGCGAATGGTTTATCAAAAGCCGTGGCAGGCGGTGGTGGCGGGCATGTTCATAGGTTTGGAGTCACAATTCTTGGATATCTGTAAAAAAATTGTTCCGGCACTGCACCAGCACTATGGTTACAAACCCGGTGCCCGCGAGATTCGTTTCTTTGAAGAACATATTCACGCGGATGAAGTCCACGGCTCCAAGGGCTTTGCTATCGTGGAAAAATACTGCGACACGCCTGAGCTGCAAGCGCTCGCCATCAAGACCGTCGAAGAGGCAACGATTCGCCGCTGGCGCTATATGAACAGCATCTATTGGTATGCGCTTCACGGCAAAGAGGATGACACGCCGACCTTTCAAGCCTAGCGAATCACGGATTCCAATCAGCAATGGAAGTCGGAATGAAAATTCGTATCGACGGTGGTGTCGTAGTGGCATGGTCTGCCACCGGCCACGAGCGTTCCGCCCGCATCGATGACGGCGCTAGCCGAGCTTGGGACAACTGGGCGAGTCGTGATTGGGCGGGAAGAACGGTAAAGCAAATCATTCCGCCGGCGTTTCCAACTCGCAAAAGCTGATTTTTCAGATTTTTTATTTTCGTCTTAGCGATCTTATTTTTTTAAATAGATTGACCATTCCCGTTTTTCTCTGCTATCTGAAGTAAAACTTGCTGTTCGTATTTGCAACTTTTCCGATTCGAAAGGTTTGGAATGCGCTACGGGTTTTTAATCGATCAGCATCGTTGCATCGGGTGCCACGCCTGCACCGTGGCCTGCAAGGAAGAACACAACATCGCCGTCGGTGTAAATCGCACGTGGGTCAAGTACATCGAGAAGGGCCATTATCCCGATACGCGGCGGCACTTCGCGGTGCTGCGGTGCAACCACTGCGACGATGCACCGTGTATTGAAATCTGTCCCACGGTCGCGCTGTTCCGAAGAGCCGACGGAATCGTCGACTTTGATAACGAACGCTGCATCGGCTGCCAGTCATGCATGCAGGCCTGCCCGTACGACGCTCTCTACATCGATCCTGATCGAAACACGGCAGCGAAATGTAATTTCGACGCGTCGCGAGTCGAGATGGGATACAAGCCCGCCTGCGAAGTCGTCTGTCCAACGCAGGCGATTCTCTCCGGCGATCTCGACGATCCGGAGAGCGAAATCAGCCGAAGGATCGCCATGGAAAAAGTGAGCGTGCGAAAGCCCGAGAAAGGGACCAAGCCCAAACTATTCTACGCCGGAGTCGATGGAGATTTGCTCAATCCCACGATGATGGAGCCGCAGTCGGCGCACTTTTGGGCCGAGAAGCAGCCTGGCGAAGATCTTTACGCGCTGAAGAGCGTCAATCCCGAGCGGCCCATTCCCGGCGGCGCGCGCGAGGTCTATGACGTGCCCCACGCGACGCCTTGGGGAAAAAAGATCGCTTCGTACCTTTGGACGAAGTCAATCGCCGCCGGCGTGCTTTTGGTCGCGGCCTTATTGTTGAACATGGGATTTGAACACGAGGTCGTGACGTTGCAGCTCGTTAGCCCGGCGCTTGCCTTAGTCTTCTTGGCGATCACGATGCTTCTTCTGATTGTCGATCTGAAACGCCCAGGACGCTTTTTCTATATTGTCACCAAACCGAACTTCGGTTCCTGGCTGGTGTTGGGCGGCTACATATTGTTCGTTTACGGCGGGCTGGCAGCATTATGGTTGATTTATGGTTTGACCCAGGATTCGGTCGCTCCGTGGTTGTTCTGGCCGACGGCTTTGCTGGCGCTGGCCTCCGCGGGTTATTCAGCCTTTCTATTCGGCCAAGCCAAAGGGCGCGACCTCTGGCAAAGTCCGCTCTTGTTCTGGCATTTGGTCATGCAAGCCTTCGCGGCGGGCTCGGCAACATTGATTTTAATTTCTCCGCTAACAAAAGTCAGTGTCGCTTTGTTTTTACTGCTCGGCCAATTCCTGGCCATTTCACTCTTAGTCATGTTGGCCATCATCGTGGGCGAACTCATGCTGGCGCACGGTTCTGAAGAGCTGCAGCGCGCTACGGCATTGGTGACGCGAGGGGCTTTAGGAAGGCAATTTTGGATTTTAGTTATCGGCGCGGGAATTGTTCTGCCGCTCGGATTGATCTTGTGGCCTATACATCTCTTCTCATATCTCGGCGCGGCGATTCTCGCTCTGATTGGGCTGTGGTATTACGAAAACCTGTGGATCAAAGCGGGCCAGGCAGTGCCGCTGAGTTAAGAGACTGTGTTGTAATGTCGTACACGCTCCGATTGTCATCCCGAGCCTACGCGAGGGATCCAAGATAGATTTCTCGCTGCGCTCGAAATGACACGACGAGTGGACGGGGTCGTCATGGAGGATCTTGAGTCAATGTCAAAAAGGAAATCAAATGAATGACGCCAGGCAACCTCTCAATCCATCGGCGGCGCGGCTTGAGCCTCCGAAGGGTCTGCTAAGCTACCCGCCAGTCGAAAAGTGGCATGACTGGGTGGAGTATGACACGGCCCAATGGCCCAGAAAAGTCGAGAAGCACTATCAAATTATCCCGACGATTTGTTTTAATTGCGAAGCCGCGTGCGGCTTATTGGGATTTGTCGATAAGGAAACGAATCGTATCCGGAGATTCGACGGTAACCCGGAGCATCCCGGTAGCAGGGGAAGAAACTGCGCCAAAGGCCCTGCCACTTTGAATCAAGTGACAGATCCCGAGCGGATTCGCTATCCGCTCAAGCGTGTCGGAAAGAGGGGCGAGGGAAAGTGGGAGCGCGTCAGCTGGGATGAGGCGCTCGATGATATCGCCGCGCGCGTGCGTAAAGCGCTCCAGGAGGATCGCCGGAACGAGATCATGTATCACGTCGGCCGTCCGGGACATGAGCTTCTCTACCACCAGCGGATCTTTCACGCCTGGGGAATCGACGGTCATAACAGCCATACCAACGTCTGCTCCGCGGGAGCGCGCGCCGGCTATGCCTTCTGGTCGGGTATCGACCGGCCGTCGCCGGACCATGCCAATGCGCGCTTCATTCTGCTTTTGAGCTCGCATCTGGAGACGGGCCATTATTTCAATCCCCACGCCCAGCGCATTATCGAGGGGAAAGAACGCGGTGCAAAGATTTGCGTCATCGATACGCGGCTTTCGAACACCGCGTCCAAAGCGGACTATTGGCTATCCTCATGGCCAGGTAGCGAAGCGGCGATTTTACTCGCCATGTGCAATGTTTTGCTGCAACAGGATCTCTTCGACCGTGACTTTGTCAGGAAGTGGGTCAATTGGGAAGAATATCTCCGCGAAGAGTATCCCGACGAACCGCAATCCTTCCAGGCGTTCATTTCGATATTGAAGCAAGCCTATGCCCAGTACACGCCGGATTTTGCCGCGAAGGAAGCCGGCGTCGATCCGCGAGTTCTCGTTGCCGTGGCGCGCGAAGTAGCAAAAGCCGGTTCAGCTTTTTCGACTCACGTGTGGCGGAACGCCGCCGCGGGAAATCTCGGTGGCTGGCAGGTGGCGCGCGCGCTGCAGTTCTTAAGCGTTCTCGTTGGCGCGGTCGGCACACCCGGAGGGACGGCGCCCAACGCGGCAAACAAATATATTCCCGCGCCGCCACTGATGCCGCCGCCGTCCAAAGTTTGGAACGAGTTGCTTTTACCGAAGGAGTACCCGCTCGCCTTTTTCGAAATGAGCTTTCTCTTGCCTCACTTCATAAAAGAGGGCCGGGGTAAGCTCGCGATGTATTTTACGCGGGTTTACAATCCGGTCTGGACCAACCCTGACGGCATGAGCTGGATCGAGATGCTGATGGATGAGACCAAGGTCGAGCGTCATGCGTGTCTGACGCCGACGTGGAGTGAAACGGCCTGGTTTGCCGATTATGTTCTTCCCATGGGGCATGCTTCGGAACGACACGACTTGATGAGCCAGGAGACGCAGGCAGCCCGCTGGATCGGCTTTCGCCAACCGATACTGCGTGTCGCGTTGGAGAAACAGGGGAAAAAGTTCAACACCACTTACGAGGCGCATGAGGCCGCTGGCATCGGCCAAGTTTGGGAAGAAGACGAATTCTGGATTGAATTGTCGTGGCGCATCGATCCCGACGGATCGCTAGGCATTCGAAAATATTTCGAATCGCCTTATGAGCCGGGCAAGAAGATGACCGTCGACGATTACTACCGGTGGATCTTTGAAAACAGCGTGCCCGGTCTTCCGGAGGCGGCGGCGAAACAAGGATTGACGCCGTTAGAGTACATGCGCAAATACGGCGCCTTTTTGGTCGAAGATGACGTCTATAACGTCCACGAAACCCGGCTAAAGTTGAGTGACCTCAACGATGCAACCACTGACCCTGTGACAAATCTCATTGTCAAGAATGGAGCTGTTCTCGGGGTCGAGGTGGACGGGCGAGCGTGCGCCGGCTTTCCGACGCCGTCGCGAAAACTGGAGTTCTATTCAAAGACCTTGAAGGATTGGAAATGGCCGGAGTACGCCATACCCGGCTACATCAAGAGCCACGTTCACTCGGACAATATCGATGTGAACGCCGGCGAGATGCTGCTTTTACCGACGTTCCGTTTGCCGACATTGATTCATACGCGCTCCGGCAATGCGAAATGGTTGTACGAAATCTCGCATCGCAACCCGCTCTGGCTCAATTCCAAAGACGCGGAAATTCTAGATGTAAAAACGGGAGACCTTCTGAAAGTCCAGACGGAGATCGGCTATTTCATCGACAAAGTGTGGGTGACGGAAGGGATCAAACCCGGCGTCGTCGCTTGCTCGCACCATCTCGGCCGCTGGCGTTTGCAAGAAGATTCCGGCGGAGAGCGCTGGTCGACCGCTCTGGTCGATCTGAAACAAATCGGCGATGGCAAATGGATGATGCGGCATATTCACGGCATCAAGCCTTTCGAGAGTGATGATCCCGACTCGAAGAGAATTTTCTGGGAAGACGGCGGCGTCCATCAGAATCTTACTTTCCCTGTGCAACCCGACTACATCAGCGGCCAGCACTGCTGGCATCAAAAGGTCCGAGTGACCAAACCCGGCCCCAACGACAAATACGGCGACATCTTTGTCGATACGAACAAATCTCACGAAGTCTACAAACGCTGGCTCAGTAAAACCCGCCCGGCGCCAGGACCGGATAATTTGCGGCGACCACTATGGCTGCCGAGATCATACAAGCCAGCGCCGGAGGCATACTATCTGAAGGATAAAGGATGAAAGCGGAAGACTGAATCTCTTTCACACACCTTCATGTTTCTCAGCCGTTAAGTTTTTTTCAATTCTCCCAGAACGAAATCGAACGCCGATTTGTTATATTTCACGTTGAGACATGAGCTTGACAAGCTTCTCGCAGCTGACGGATATTACAACCGGTTGTCGTTCCGAATATGCAGTGTAACTGCGCGAGGATAAGCCGCTGCTAATTTATTTATCTCCCGCAGCTCACGTAAAATAGTTAGGCCCGTGCGGTGAACGCAACGGGGCTTCCTTCCGTGACCGAAGGCCGGTGAATCGCGCGGCGGAACACGATAGGAGAGCAAATCCGAGACGAGGGAGGTGAAGTCCATGACGATTCCCACGACAATGAACGCGGTGGTGCTGCATGACGCAGACGATATGCGGGTCGAGCAATGGTCAGTGCCGCAGCCCGGCCCTGGCGAGGTCCTCTTGAAGGTCGAGGTCGCCTCGATCTGCGGCACTGACGTGAAGGTCCTGCACCGCGTGCTCCAGGGGCAGCCCACGGGGGAGTTCATCATGGGCCACGAGTACGCCGGCACCGTTGCGGCGCTGGGACCGGACGTCGATGAGTTCCAGATCGGCGAACGGGTGGCCGTCGAGGTACACAAGGGGTGTGAACGCTGCGAGAATTGCATCAAAGGCTGGTACACCTCGTGCCTGAATTACGGCAATCTTGCAAAAGGGCACCGGGCGAAAGGTCTCACCTGCGACGGCGGCTTCGCTGAGTACGCCGTCAATCACATCAACACACTCTACCGCCTGCCCGACAACCTCACGTTCGAGCAGGCCTGCATGGTGACCACCGCCGCCTCGCCACTCTGGGCGATCGATCTCATCGGCGGTTATGTCGCTGGCGAGACGGTGCTGATCCTCGGGCCTGGGCCGATCGGGCTTACTGCGGTTCAACTCTGCAAGGCGCTCGGAGCGGAACGAGTCATCCTCAGCGGCACCCGCGACTCGCGCCTGGAGGTCGGCAAGCGCCTTGGCGCGGACTTCACGATCAATGTAAGAACGGAGAATTTGGCCGATCGCATTCGCGAGATCACGCGCGGGAAAGGGGCAGACTCCGTCCTCGAGTGCGCTGGTGGCCCGACCTCCATGCAGGAGGCGCTCGAGAACGTCAAGCGCGGCGGTCGCATTGGCGTCGTGGCCTGGTACACCGGGCCGGTGCAGGTAGACATGAATCTCGCGGTCCGGAGCAACGTCCGCATTTATGCGGCACGAGGCGAGGGAGGAATGAACTGCGGCCGCTCGCTGGCGCTCATGAGCGCCGGCAAGATTACGGCGGACGCGATCATCACGCATCATTTCGAGCTGGATCAGATTCACGAAGCGTTTCAGACTTACGTTAATAGAATCGACAACGCGCTGAAAGTTGCCATCCACATCTAAGCTGTGCGTGAGGAGGGAGACATCATGAGTCAACGACATCGAGCTTCGGTCCTGGCGGTCATGACAATCGTAATTCTCGCCGCCCTGGCGCCGGCGGGCATTACCGTGGCTCAGGCTCCCCGGCGAACACTCGTCATTGGCATGCCGGTCACGCCCCCGAACCTGCCTCACCTCGGCGTCTACGTCGCAAAAGACCTCGGCTACTTCGATGAGGAGGGGATCAACCTTGAGTTGGCGGCGTTTGAGTCGGGCCTCCAGTCGCTGCGCGGGGGTGTGTCTGGGAGCGTGGATATTCTGGGAGCCAGCAGCGAACCGGTGATCGCGGCCATCAGCCGTGGCGCGAAGATCCGGAGCATCTTCAGCTACGCCCACAGGCTCACGGTTGTCATGGCGGCTCAGGAGAGCATTCGGAGACCCGCCGACCTTCGCGGGAAGAACCTCGGCATCCAGGAGGTTGGAGCATTCCGCGAGGTGATGACGCGTGCCGTCCTCCACAGCGCCGGGCTCACCCAGCAGGACGTGAATTACGTTCCCGTGTCGAGCGCCGGCTACATCACTGCCCTCATCGGCAACAAGATTGACACAGCCATCCTACACATCGACCAGGCGTATATGGCGCGGACAAAGAAAGCGTCCCTCCACCCCTTGGTTCCCCTCTGGGAGATCATGCCCAGCTATTGGTACGGGACCTTTAGCACCACCGAGGAGTTGCTTCGCAAAGATTCGGACCTGCTCGCGCGCGCCGTCGCGGCCATCATCAAGGCCCACCGTTTCATGTACCGCAATAAGGAGCGCACCCTCGATCTGGCGAGCAAGCATACGGGCTATCCGAAGGAAGTCTTGGGCCCGGCCTATGACGCGCTGGCCGCTGCGAAAGTTTGGCCGGTGAACGATGGGATGCCGGCCGAGATGGTGCAGGTGACCATAAACAAAATGGTGGAAATCGGCCTCTTGAAGGAAAACGAGAAACCAAAGGTCGAGCACGTGGTCGATCGCGGGCCGGCTAACGCCGCCTTGGCGAAGCTGGGCCGCTGGACCGACGACTCCGGCTGGAAATAGTCCTGCATTGGACGCTCGTCTCCGGAAAGCAAAAATTTCATTGCCCGCAGGGCGTCACGGCTTCGGTGCGGCCGCGATCGGACGAAATCTCATTTCGACGCCGGCGCAATCGAGTGCGGCGGCGATCAAAGATCGGAACGAATTGCTGGTATTCAACGTGGATTCCAAGAAGGCTTGAACCTAAATTCCCTCTCCCATTCCCCTCTGTGTCCCCTGAATCGGCGTGCGGTTCCATTCGAGGGCTTCTTGAATCTTGCGGGGCAGGGGAGGTTTGCGGGAAGTCATGAAGTGAATGAATTCTTCTTTAGAAGCGATCTGCAGACGCGGGTTGTTTTGCTTTTCATCACCGAGTGTCGAGACCGCCTCGCGGTAATCGTGGCCTGGATAAACGCGAATCTGGATCGCCGAGCGCTTTTAACTTGCTCAAGCTGTCGTACTGCTTTTCGGCGTTGCCACCCGGAAGGTCCGTTCGACCACAACCTCCGATCAGCAGAGTGTCACCGGTGAAGATACGATCCCTGAACAAGAGACACATGGCGTCCTGAGTGTGCCCGGGAGTGTAGATAACTTTGAGCGAAAGCTGGCCGAAGTTGATCTCTTGACCGTCGTCGACTCTCAGATCAATGTAGGGCGCATCTGTGGCGCGGTGCATCACGACTCGAATGCCGTGACGTTCGCGCATGATCTTGCACGCGGAATTATGATCGGCGTGGGTATGAGTGTCGATGGCGTAGAGAATCGTCGACCCGAAGAAGCGCGCTAGCTCGACGTAATCGTCGGCCTTGTCGATCTCCGGGTCGATGACGACGCAAACTTTGTCTTGTTTGCAGCCAAGGATATAGGACAGACAACCGCTTGAGCGGATCTGGTCAAAAAAATTTCCTCACTAGCCATCTTTGATAGCAGTGATTAGACTTTGGCAACGGTTCCTTTTTCCGGGTCGTAACGGTAGCGGTCGACCTTTTCGAGATCATAACTCAAGAAGCGAAACACCACGCCCGGTCCCTCTACCGCGTTCGTGGAATGGATATCTCCCCGCAGATACGGCTGCACGACTCCCGGGGTAAGCCGATCGAGTCTTTCCTTTTCCAAAGTCGCTACTCCGGGCTGTGAGCCGTCATCGGTGCGTTTGTACTTTGTAATTTCCGTGACCCCCTTGTAAGAGCCATACACAACCCAGCACGGCCCGTGATCGTGCGGCTTATTCCCGTGTCCTTGTTTATGGATGTGCCCCATCTGAATGAAGCCGTAGTCGAGGTCGCGATGGAGTTCGCGCGATGGCTTCCCGTCGCGAATCAATTCCGCCATCCACGGATCATCGGAACTAGTCGAAGCGAACAACTTCTCCATCAAAGCCGCAACCTTGAAAGGGAGTTGAGGATCCTTACCATCGCCCCAAATGGAGCGAACCTCGGCGATGTACTGCTCTAAGGTGTTGCTTGCCCTTTGCTCTTGAACCGCCATAGCTAATTCTCCTTCCCCGCTTTTATCTTTACCACTTTTTCCGCTTATCCGTCCAGCGTAGCAGTTCCCGTAATTGACACATCCGCGTTGGCTCTGATAGCGGTGGAAACAATATCAAAGCGTCGAGAAGAAATATGACAATCGATTCACAAAAGTTGCGTTGGGTGCTGGGCCATTTTGCGACCGGCGTGACCATCATTACAACGAAAGACATCGCTGGAGCGCCCTTTGGTCTCACGGCTAACGCCTTTACGTCGCTCTCTCTCAATCCACCGCTGGTTCTGATTTGCGTGGATAAGGCAGCGCAGTGCTACTCGTGCTTCGTTGAGTCCAACGTATTTACGGTCAACTTCCTACGCGAAGATCAGGAAGGGATCTCGCGCCGCTTTGCCACGAAGGGCGTCGACAAGTTCGCCGGCTTGAGTTGGCACGAAGGCGCATATGGTGCCGCAATCTTAGACGACGCCATCGGTTATCTCGAATGCAAAATTGTGCAGAGTTACGAAGGCGGCGATCACACGATTATCGTCGGAGAGGTTCTTAACGGGCTTGCCGGCGGCGGCCGGCCTTTGCTTTTTTTTAAGGGTAAGTATCAACGATTACCGTCAATGTAGATCGGTCACCTCACACCCGAGCCGAGCTTATTGAGATTTGGATAAATGAGTGACCGTTCGTCCTGAGCCGGTTGAAGGACGAGCGGGGCGACTTTGAAATCATCACTAATTTTCCGTTCGTCCTGAGCTCGTCGAAGCATCGAATTTCTTTTTCAACAGCCTGCTACGCTCCCAAAACCATCGCGGTGATGCATGGAAGGCCGCTGATAACCGTCCGGCAACCGCCGGATTCGTTCACCTCAAGGACCTCGCCGTCAGCCGTCGCTATCAGTATTCCTTTGCCGTTCGGTCCGGCGCAGATATCCATGACCCCCCCGCTCATGTTTTCCGTGAGCAGCTCCCAGTGGGCGCCGGCATCGTTGGTTTTGTAGATGGCGCTGTCGGCCCGGCCGTCGCGAGTCCACGTGCGCGGACGATCTCGGGTAATCCCCATGTAGATCAACCCGTCCTCGTCTTCGGCCAGCGCGTTGCCGTAGGTTCGCCTTCCCGATGGTGTCACCTTTTCCCAATGGGCGGCGCGGTCGGTGCTGCGGAAGATACCTTCGCCGCAGGCGGTGACCACGAGGCCTTCCGTCTTCCTGGAAGGCAATATCTGATGGATATCCGGATCGGTAAGTCCATCATTCGCCGGCTGCCAATCTCGCCCTGCGTCATCGCTAACCAGTATTCCACCGACTTCGATGCCGGCATAGAGACGATCGGAAGACCCATTCTCGGCGGCGAGGACTCGTGTTCGAGCGCTCAACTCCGGATTCGGTGGGAAAGTTCCGCTCGAAGCGCCTTGCCTTACCCCTTTTAGCTCCTGCCAGCCGCTATCGTTGGGGTTAAGATAGAGAGCGGCCGGCATGGTACCCGCCAAGAGTTTACCTGGCAATGCGAGCAGCGATGAAAGTGTTAGGCATGGCACGTTGGGATTCGCCCGGATCCAATCTTTTCCACCGTCGTTCGTGACGAATAGACCGGAGTGCTCAGTGCCTAGGTAAACTCGCTTTGGATTATCCGGATCGACTTGGATACAGGTCATGAGCCAATAGGTTAGGGCGCGATCTACTTGAATCCAGCTCTGCTCTCGCTGTTCGAATCGATACCAGCCGGAGTGAGTGGCAAGATGCAAGGCATTCTTGGTTGTGCCTTTATTCATCATCAAACACCTCCGAGGTTAACAGACCGAATCGAAAGAACCGACCGAAAGAATACGTCGGCATCTCTTCGCCCGTCAAGTGACGGGATGAAGAAACCCGAAACCGGTTTGAACTATAGCAAGTTATCCGATATGCCCACATTCAATCGTCAATGTAACCGTGCTCTTAAGTGTCACTTCTAAGGAGGACTGCCGTGGCCCTGCTGTTAAGAGCCGAAGAACTCAAAGGACTCATCTCCATCGAGGAAGCGATTGCCGCCGTGGAAACCGGCTTCCGTGATCAGGGCGAATATCCGCAGTTCAGTTTGCCGCGCCAGCGGATGATGGCGGGTGATCGCAGAATCAACATTCACTCCGGCGGCTGCGTTAATTTGAGCGTCGCCGGCACGTTCGTCCACTACGAGCGTCATCGATATACCAAAGAGGATCAGAGCTATGGCGCGGCGGGAAAACGTGTCTACATGGCCTACGACAGCGAAACGGCAAAATTACTGACGATCATCGTCGGCTCGCTACCGCTTTACGATTTCGACGACAACGATATCGCTACAGAGACAGCCATTACCAGCGCCGTTGGAACGAAACACTTGGCGCGCCAAGATTGCCGGGTCATGGGACTCTACGGCACCGGCAGACAAGCGCGCCGGCACCTGAAGGTAATGTGTGCGCTTCGACCGATTGAAACAGTGAAGGTTTTCAGTCGCAGCGCCGATCATCGCAGGGCCTTCTGCGCATTGATGCAACCTCATATAGACGCCGAGATTATTCCGATCGATAATCCGCGCGCGGTCGCGACCGGCGCGGACTTAGTCGTCTGCGCTACCGGCAGCAACGTCCCGGTCCTGTTTGGCGACTGGTTGGAACCGGGTGCGCATGTCACGTCGATCGTGGGGAGCAACAAAGAACTTGTCGCGGAAGGATTGGTCAGCAAACCTCGCCGGGAGCTCGATGACGAAGTTTTGGCGCGGGCCGATGTGATTGTCGCGACCCTCAAGCAACAGGCAATCCAGGATGAGCAGGGGGATGTCGTCGAACCGATTCAAAATGGGATCATAAAGTGGGACGACGTTAAGGAATTAGCGCAACTTGTAGCAGGGAAGGTGACGGGCCGCACCGGGGAGAGACAAATCACGTTGTTTAAGCAAAATAGCGATCAAGGAGTCGGCTTTATGGCTTTGGCAAGATTGGCGCATGACAAGGCGCGCGCGGCCGGAATCGGGATGGAGATTTAGCTGGACTCGATTGAAGAGTTTAAACCGTTCAACTCGTTCAAGCGGTTCAAACCGTCTGCCGAAAACCTTTCCGATGCCTCGCTAACACTTTTCCCAGAGATCTTCGAAGAGCTTCGCCGAGCCGGGTCCATGACCGGCGTAGTAATTGCTGAAGAAAACGTAGCTCCTCGTGCCGTTGCTGACGATTTTTTTTATCTCATTGGCCCATATCGTCATTTCGTTGGCTTTGTCCTCTATGATTTTGTCAAATTTCTGCGTCTTGCCTTCCAAGTCCTTGCGGTCCCCCATAAAACGAACATAGCAAAAATCTCCGGTCACTAAATCCAAAGCCTTCGCAAGCGTATCGATTCCTGGCATCCAGGCTTGGGCCAGCAGCGCGAAGCCCACCGACTGCTCTCTGAGCAGCTCTAAAAAATCCCAACTGATCCAATTCTTATTGCGAATCTCGATCGCAAAACGGAAGCCTTTCGGAAGAGAGGCGAGAAAGGGGCGAAGCACTTTATCGAACTGTTCTCGGGAAGCAAAGATATTCTTGTTGAAGTAAGGGAACTGAAAAAGCAGAGGCCCGAGCTTATCTCCAAGGGGCTCCATGACTCTTAAAAAACGTAAAAGCTCCGCCTCGGAGTCCTTTAGAAGCTTTTGGTGGGTAATGACTCTGGGGATTTTTGCCGCAAAGACAAATCCGGCGGGGCTTCTATTCCGCCAGCCGGCTACCATAGAGGAGGTTGGAATCCTGTAAAAAGTGGAGTCGATTTCTACGGTTCGAAAGGCACGCGAGTAGGTTTGCAGAAACTCGGAAGGTTTGAGATTTGTGGGATAGAACGAACCTACCCAGTCTTGTTTCGACCAGCTTACGGTCCCCAGGTAGAGATTATCAGGTAGAGGCATAGGAACTGTTCACCATATCCCGGGCTAAGGGTCAACAGGAATTGCTTGACAATCCATGATCATCCGTTTAATTTCTAAAAACATCATTGTTTTCATTTCGACACGAGAGGGGCGTCCATGGATGCTTACGATAGCAAGACCGCGAGCCGCATTGTCGGCGTGAGCCTGCGGCAAATTCAGTACTGGGATGAACAGGGATTTATCCGCCCTTCGGTGAAGCTGGCCGAAGGACGAGGAACCAAAAGGCTCTATTCATTCCAGGATTTGATCTGTTTGAAGGTTGTTAGGGACTTGATTCATCATGGGTTCAATTTGCAGAAGATCCGCCGCTGCCTGAGACCTCTGAAAGAGTACTCCGCTCGGACCGGCCGGCCATCGGAGTCTTTGAAGTATTTGACGGACGGTGAAGAGCTTTTTGTGATCACCAGCGATCGGGAGAAAATCCTCGATGTCATGAATCGTCAGTTTGTTTTCTCGTTGGGTATCGGCAACCTGGTACGGGAGCTCAACGGTGAAGTGGAACGAGCCGCAGACGGCCTGGTTCGAAAGCGTTCCCGCGCGGTGCGCGGTATTGACGAGAAAAGGTCCGGCTCCGTCTAAAAGGTAATGGAACCATCCAAGATCACGCCGATGATGCAGCAGTACCTCCAGATCAAGGAGAGGTACCGCGACGCGATCCTCTTTTTTCGCCTCGGCGACTTTTACGAGATGTTTTTCGAAGACGCCCAGACGGCATCGAAAATTCTCGACATCGCGCTTACTTCGCGCAACAAAAACGAGGATGCGTCGGTTCCCCTCTGTGGCGTTCCGTACCATTCCGCCGAGCCGTATATCCAGAAGCTGCTGGACGCCGGCCACAAAGTCGCGGTCTGCGAACAAATGGAAGATCCAAAAGCCGCCAAAGGGGTTGTGCAAAGAGAAGTGGTTCGCGTGATTACGCCGGGAACGGTTACGGCGGCGGAAGCCTTAGATGCGCGCGGAAACAATTTCCTGGCTTCCGTGTGGAAAGGAGATGGCGGCTTCGGGCTGGCGGTAACCGACATTCCCACGGGAGAATTTCGCTTCACCCGGGTTGCGGAGGAACAGTCCGTTCTCGATGAGATCAGTCGAATCTGGTCAGTGACCGAGATCGGCGCTTGCGGGAAGGGCTTCAGAAAGAGTTTCCTTCGGTGCACCTGACGGCGGTGGACGAAGCCTCCTTTTCCGACCGCAGTGCCAATCGAATCCCAGGTGATCACGGTGTGGACGTTGGCGGCTGGGAGGATGGGATCCGCGCCGCTTCTGCCATCATCGCTTATCTGGAAGCCAATGCTCCAGAATCGTTGAAGCTCTTACGCGACCTCGAGCCCTACGCAGCGTCCCACTACCTCGTTCTAGACGAAACCACGCGAATGAATCTCGAGCTGCTGGCCAGTTACCAAGGGGACCGCAAAGGTTCTCTGCTCGCGATTTTGGACCGAACTTTGACGCCCATGGGGGCCCGGCGGCTTCGACAGTGGCTGCTCTATCCGCTGCTCGACGAGAGGGCAATCAGAGAGCGCCAAGACGGCGTCCAGGAGCTGGTGGAGCATTTTCAACTCCGGCAGGAACTCGCGCTTGGACTGAAAGAGATCCAGGATCTCGAAAGGCTCGCGGGTAGAGTCGTCTCCGGAAGCGCGCTACCCAAGGACCTGGTCGCCATCAAAGAGACCTTGCATGCGGTGGCGAGCGTTCGGGAGCGGCTCAAGGAAGCCAACGCCGATGTTCTGGTTCTGCTGCGGGATAAATTAGCCGACCTTCCAGAGGTCCTCGGCTTGATCGAGAGGTCTATCGTCGATGATCCGCCCATGTCGGTAAAGGACGGCGGATTTATCCGTCGTGGGTTTAATGCAGAGCTCGACGAGATTCGCGACGCGCGCAGCCACGCCAAGGATTGGATCGCGAATTTTGAGGCGAGCGAGCGTCGCCGGACCGGGATCCAGTCGCTGAAAGTGCGCTACAACCGCGTCTTCGGTTACTACATCGAGATTACCAAGTCCCATCTCAACTCCGTCCCGCAGGACTACATACGAAAGCAGACTTTGGCGAATGGCGAACGCTACATCACGCCGGATCTCAAAGAATACGAAGCGAAGGTTCTCAACTCAGAAGAGTTGATGGAAAAGTTGGAGCTAAGGCTGCTGGCCGAGGTGAGAGAGCAGATAGCCGTTTATTATCCGGCGTTGAAGGAAATGAGCGGCGCTCTGGCAGTTCTCGATGCCCTGTGGTCCTTGGCCGAGGTGGCGGAATCCCACCACTTTACGCGACCGCGGGTCGACGGAGGAATAAACCTAGCGCTTCGTGAAGGGCGTCACCCGGTGGTCGAGGCGTCTGTTGGGCGGGGCGCTTTCGTTCCAAACGACTGTATCATCAATCCGGAGTCGAATCAGATTCTCATGCTCACGGGGCCTAATATGGCCGGCAAATCGACGTACATGCGTCAGGTGGCGCTGATCGTAATTCTCGCCCAGATGGGTAGCTTTGTTCCCGCTGCCGAAGCCTGTGTCGGCATGGTCGACCGGATCTTCACCCGGATCGGTGCCTCGGACTCGCTGGCGCGCGGCGAGTCCACGTTCATGGTCGAGATGAAAGAAACCGCCAATATTCTTCATTATGCGACCCGGCGGAGTCTCATTCTTTTAGACGAAGTGGGACGCGGCACCAGTACCTTTGACGGAATCTCCATCGCGTGGGCGGTGGCTGAGTCGCTGCACGATTTGACCTATCGTCCCAGGACGCTTTTCGCCACCCACTATCACGAGCTGACGGATTTAGCGCAAACCAAGGAACGCATCAAGAATTACAATTTTGCAGTCAAAGAATGGCGCGGGGAAATTATTTTCTTGCGCAATTTGGTCGAGGGCGCGGCGAGTCACAGTTATGGGATTCACGTGGCGCGGTTGGCCGGCTTGCCGTCGGCAGTGATCGAAAGAGCGAAACAAATTCTGGCAAAGCTCGAAGGGGCTGAAAGTGACAGGGAGAACCTGCGCGAAGCATCCGGGTCGACGCAACCTATGGAGCCGGTCCAAATGGCTCTCTTTGGCTCGGTGGATCGCAAGCTGCGTGAAGAATTGAAACGCATCGACGTATCAAGAATGACACCGATGGAAGCAATGAATCTTTTGCACGGCTTGTCGGAAGAAGCGAAAAAATGAACGGTGACGAATTTGCTGGCGAACGACATAGATTTTTTGCTGCGCGAGGGAGAACGTCATCCTGAACAGCGTGAAGGATCTTCGATAAGAGCGAGGTGCCCCATGGCTACGAAAGTGGTTTTATTGGTGTCGATTTTTCTGGCGTTCGGTGCGAATCAAGTATGCGCCGCCGAATCCAAAGGGGGCTATCGCCTTGCTCAGGCCGAAAAAAACAAGGCGGCGAACGAGTCCGGAATATTTCAGGGAAAAGCCAGGATCGCGGCGGAAGAGAATTTTTCGAATGCCGAGCCGGTCGGGACATCGTCAGACAAGGCGATGGTTACCGACATCCGCTTCCTAACGACAGGCACGTATACCCGAGTGATGATGGATCTGTCCCAAGCGGTTCGTTACGAAAGCCATCGCCTGCCAGCGGATGCCTCAAAGAATTTACCGCCACGCATCTATGTCGATATCTTCGGTGCCCGATTGGCCATGAATTCCAAGGAGTCGATCTTGATCGATGACGGGCTCTTGCGCCAAGTCCGTGTGGGCCAATTTAGTCAAGACGTCGTTCGCGTGGTGCTCGATATGACCAGCACGAGAAACCACGACGCCTTTCTGCTGCCTGATCCCTACCGGCTCGTGATCGATATTCAAGGCCAGGCGCCGGCCGAGGTGCCCGCGCCCGCCGCAAAAACCAAACCCGTTCCCGTGGTCACGGCGAAAGAAAAAACCAGTCCAACCGTCGGAATTCGAAAGGTTGTTTTGGACCCCGGTCACGGGGGCAAAGATCCCGGAGCCATCGGTGTCGGTGGGATTGCTGAGAAGGATATCGTTCTAAGTATCGCCAAAAAGTTGGCCAAAAAACTTCAAAAGGAAATGGGCATTCACGTCGTGCTAACCCGGAAGGATGACAGCTTCATTCCTTTGGAAGATAGAACGGCCATTGCCAACGCCGAGAAAGCGGACCTTTTCGTATCGTTGCATATGAACGCAAGCCCGAATGCCGATGCCCGCGGAATCGAAACGTATTACTTGGACAAGACCACCGATGAGGCCGCGATGCGGTTGGCGGCGAGAGAGAATGCCACGTCGCGCAAGAACGTGTCGGATTTGCAGTTCATTTTGAGCGACATGGTGCAGAGCATGAACCTCGAAGAGTCGATCTCCTTAGCCTATCGGCTGCAGGCGTCGTTGGTGGACGGCATGTCAAAGAGAATGGAAGACGTGAGAGATCTCGGCGTCAAGAAGGCCCTTTTCTACGTGCTGGTCGGCGCTCGCATGGCGAGTGTCTTGGTGGAGATGTCTTTTATCACGAACAAGAGCGAAGGTCGGGCGATGAGTCAGGAAAACTATCAGGATGCCATGGTTGAGGCGCTGTACGAGGGAATCCAAAGATACGCCCAAGCGACGATAGCGGCGAAGACCCTCTAGGAACAAAAACACGTGGACGTGATAGCTCTTTCTCGCTCGCTCCTGGACGAAACGAAAGCCCAGTCTGACCTCAAACGGCTGGCGCGGTTGTACGTTTTAAGGGCGCGCGAGCTCTTGTTTGAAAAACACCGGACCGGCGCCGGCGGACTGGAAATCATCGGGGCCTATTCCACGATGATGGACCACTTGATCCGACACCTCTTCGGCATCGTCAGCGAGGAATTTACTCGGCGTTTTCCTGGTCAAAGCCAGCGCTTTGCCGTGGTTGCCCAGGGAGGATACGGGCGCGGCGAATTGAATCCACAATCCGATATCGATCTCCTGTTTCTCTACCCATGGAAGATCTCTCCGTACGTAGAGTCCGTCACTGAAAAGCTCCTGTACACGCTTTGGGACGCCGGACTGCAAGTCGGGCACGCCGCCCGGAGTACGACCGAATGTATGCGCTTGGCTGAAAACGACATGAAAGTAAAAACGGCGCTGCTGGATGCGCGCTTTCTCTGTGGAGACTACTCACTTTACGGCGGTTTCGAAAAAGGGGTCGAATCGCGTCTGCTTAGAAGGAAGATCAACCGATTCGTACGCGAAAAACTCGAAGAAAACCGCATCCGGCACGAGAGTTATGGCGGTTCTGTTTATCTTCTGGAACCGGAAGTCAAAGAAGGCGAGGGGGGACTGCGGGACCTTCATACTGCGCGATGGATCGCTCGAGTTAAATTACGCACAAAAGATTTGGACGCTCTCGCCTTGAACGGCGTGATCAGCTCGGATGACGTTGCTGATCTCAAGGAATCCCAGGATTTTCTCCTGCGAGTTCGCAATGAGCTTCATTTTTCAACCGGCAAACATCAGGACCAGCTGACCTTCCAAGAACAGGAAAAAGTAAGCACGGCTCTGGGGTTTCAGGGAGAGGGGACGTTGCGGGGGGTCGAGGTTTTCATGCGGACTTATTATCTGCACGCCTCTCGAATCAGCCGCCTGACGTCGCTCATTATCCACCGCTCAGTGGAATCCGCGCGATCCCTTTTTAGCGGAAAATATACTTTCGGCAGGAACCTGCGCGACGGGATTCGCATTTTTAAAGGGCAAATCTCCGTCACAAAACCGGATATTCTCAAGACCAACCCCGGAAATCTCATCTGTATTTTCGACGACATGCAGAAGTACGGCTGCCAGATGGCGCAGGAGACACGCGAGCTTTTGCGCGAACATTTGTACCTGATCGATGATCAGTTTCGCCGGTCGGCTGCCGCCAATATTCCGTTCTTTGAGATTCTCAAATGGAAGGAAGGAGTGTACGAGACCCTCTCGGAGATGCATCGTTGCGGCGTCCTCGGAGCCTTTATTCCGGAGTTTGGAAGACTTCTGTGCATGGCCCTGCATGACGCCTATCATATTTACACCGTCGACCAGCACTCGCTGCGACTCATCAAGGAGATCGAACGGCTGAAGGCGGGTGAATACAAGGATTCACTGCCGCTTCTCACTCAACTGGCGCGCGACGCTCAAAAGATCGAGCTGCTCTATTTGGGATTGATGTTTCACGACATTGGCAAGGGATTCGGGGGCGGCCATTCCGAAATTGGCGCTCGGATGGTCCGACAGGTCGCGCGGCGCATGCGGCTCAATGCGGACGACGGGGCGTTGGTCGAATTCTTGGTGCGTCACCATTTATTGATGACGCATTCGGCTTTTCGCCGCGATTTAGAGGACAATAAGACGATCGCTGATTTCGCCAAAACCATGGGCAGCGTCAACAATCTGAATATGCTCTATCTTTTGACCTTTGCCGATGTCAAAGCAGTGGGGCCCGACGTGTGGAATCCTTGGAAAGCCTCTCTTTTGGGAGAGCTTTACGTCAAAACGTTGAATCTTCTAGAAGATGTGGAAAAGGGAGAATTTGAACGGGAGGATGTTCGAGCCGTCCTTCGAAGAGTACAGGCGCGGGTCCGCCGTCAGCTATCTAAAGATCATGGTGCGGAACGAGTCAATCATTTTTTCGAATCCATGCCGGAACGCTATTTTCTCTCCACGGCGGAAGACGACATGCCGGGACATTTTGAATTGATGGAGCGATTCGACGGCAAGGGCGCGGTGACCGCCGTGGAACATTTCCCGGAACGAGACTGCACCTCGGTGGCGCTCTGTACGCAGGATAGGCCCGGACTTTTTGCCGCGATCACCGGCGTATTCGCCTCCATGAACCTGGACATTCTCAATGCCAGAATCTTTACTTCCCTCGACGGCCGCATTCTCGATGTGTTTCGGGTGTCCCATCGCGGACGTTCGGACGTTGTCATGGCGGAGCAAAAGTGGACGAAGTTTCGCTCGACCCTGGACGGCGTTTTAAGCGGCCGGATTGACGTCGAGCCACTGGTAGAGAGTTCGCAGCGTTCGCCTTTTTTGAACAAGCGGGTGCCGAAAGTGTCAACCGTAATTGAAGTCGACAATGAAGCGTCGGACGGCTTCACGATCGTCGAAGTTTTTACCGAGGACCGCATCGGCGTGCTGTTTACGATTACCCACGGTTTGCACCGGCTAGGACTGTCCATTCACGTGGCGAAAATATCGACCAACGTCGATCAGGTCGCGGATGTCTTCTACGTCACCGACCAGAGCGGCAACAAGGTCGAACGGCCGGATCGTGTCGAAGAAATTCGTGATTCTTTGTACCGAAGCCTCGCTCCTCAAAATGAAAGAATCGCTGAGTCCGCACATTGATTCCTTTCTGTCGATGGTCGCCGTCGAGAAAGGTTTGGCGAAAAATACGGTCGAAGCCTATAGCCGCGACCTCTGTCGGCTTGCGGAATTTCTCGTTTCTCGCGGGGTCTCGTCTTGGCCAGAACTAAAACCGATCCACCTTCGTTCCTATTTTTCATTTCTCCGTAAGGACGGATTAAGCAACCGGAGTATCGCCCGGCACATAGTGACCGCGCGGCGTTTGTGCCGGTTTTTGGAAATGGAAGAAGTGATCCGCGAAAATCCGGTTCCTCCTCTTCTTCTGATTCCTCCTGGCAGAAAACTGCCTCAGACTTTGTCCGGCGACGACGTTCGAGCGCTGCTGAGTCAGCCCGACCCTTCGGGTTTGCTCGGCAGCCGTGACCGGGCCATGTTAGAACTCTTGTACGCAGCCGGCCTGAGAGTCTCAGAACTGGTGTCGTTGGAAACCCAGCAAATCAATTTTCAAGGAAATTATCTGACCGTAAAGGGAAAGGGCTCCAAAGTGAGGGCCGTGCCCTTCGGCAAGTGGGCCAATGAGGCCCTGATTCGCTACGTGAAAGAAATCAGGCCGCGGCTGCTCAAAGGGCGATCGAGCCCGTCTTTATTTATCACTCGTTCGGCAAAGCCACTGACAAGACAGGCATTTTGGAAGTTAATCCGCCGCTATGCTTTGGCCGCCGCCATAGATAAGAGAGTGACGCCGCACACGCTTCGGCATTCCTTCGCGACCCATCTTCTTGAAGGGGGCGCCGACCTCCGGTCGGTTCAATCGATGTTGGGCCATGCGGACATTTCGACGACGCAAATCTATACCCACGTTAATGGCGCTCGACTCAAAGAAGTGCATCGCCGGTTTCACCCAAGAGAGAGCGGCGACCGCAAAGTGAAACGGAATACTGGAGTCGTGGAGTAATGGAGCGGTGGAGTATTGGGAGCGCATCCCTCCCGCACTCCATTACTCCAGTCCGCCCTCGGGTTTTTGACTTGTGTTTTCTTCGGGCTTGCCGTATTCATAATACGTAAAGGCTCATTGGAACGATCTTGCAAGAAACCGTTCAAGAAGTTGCCGTCTGGGCTTTTCCTGTCTTGGTCGCCATCATATTTCATGAAGTTGCCCACGGATGGGTGGCGTTTCAATTTGGCGACTCAACCGCGGCGCGAATGGGCCGGCTGACGCTGAATCCGATTTCGCACATTGATCTTTTCGGCACGATTCTTTTGCCGTTTTTTCTGATCATCGTCGGCGCGCCGTTTGTGTTCGGTTATGCCAAGCCGGTTCCCGTGAACTTCCACAACCTCAACCATCCAAAGAGGGATATGATTTGGGTGGCCGGCGCTGGGCCTGCAACGAACATTCTCATCGCGGTGGTGAGTGTTTATCTGCTAAAGTTTCTCAACGCGTCGGGCGGTCTCTTGCCGGCGTTTGTCGGAACTCCCTTAGCGCTCATGGCCCAATACAGTATCATGATCAATGCGATGTTGGCCGCATTTAATTTGTTGCCGCTGCCGCCTTTGGACGGCGGCAGGGTGCTGGTTGGATTGCTCCCTGAGCCGTACTCATCCGCGGTCGCGCGAATAGAACCCTATGGATTCTTGATTATCCTGGTGTTGATAATGACTCACACGTTGGATGTTTTCATGGGGCCTCTAGTCTATTTTGTGTCGCGACTACTCGGAGGACTGGTGGTAGGATAAACAAGTATGGACACGATCGTTAGCGGCATGAGACCGACGGGAGGACAGCTTCATCTGGGCCATCTCCACGGCGCGCTCAAGAACTGGGTGCGTCTGCAGGACCAATACCACTGTTACTTCTTTGCGGCCGATTGGCATGTGCTGACAACAGATTATGCTTCGCCGCAGAATATCGAGCAGAACACACTTAAGATAGCGATGGATTGGTTAAGCGTCGGTCTCGACCCGGAGCGCTGCGTCATTTTTCGTCAATCGCGCATCAAAGAACACGCGGAGTTGCATCTTCTGCTGTCTATGATCACGCCGGTTCCGTGGCTCGAACGCAATCCGACGTACAAGGAGCAGATCAGAGAACTGGTCGGCAGGGACCTTTCGACTTACGGGTTTCTCGGCTACCCGGTGCTGCAGGCGGCGGACATCGTTATGTATAAAGCAAACAAAGTGCCGGTGGGCCTGGACCAGGCGCCTCATGTCGAGCTGACGCGAGCGATCGTGCGGCGCTTCAATCAGACGTATCGGCCGATTTTTCCCGAGCCTGAGGTGTTACTGACCGAGACGCAGAAGCTGCCGGGACTGGACGGCCGCAAGATGAGCAAGAGTTACAATAACGCGGTCTTTCTTTCGGACACGCCTAAGGAGATTGATCAGAAGTTAAGCCGCATGATGACCGACCCGGCCCGGGTCAAGCGCAGCGATCCCGGCGAACCGGAGAAATGTCCGGCGTTCCAGCTCCATAAGATCTATTGCACGCCCGAGGAGATCGAATACGTCTCGAAAGGCTGCCGCACCGCCGGGATAGGCTGCCTCGAATGCAAGAAGGTCATGATCAAACACGTCGTGGAGGAGCTCGCGCCGATTCAACAGAAGCGAGCCGCCTTGGAGAAACGGCCTGGCGAGGTCGAAGAGGTCCTCGCTGCAGGCAACCGGACGGCACAGCAGAAGGCCTCGGAAACCATGGCCGAAGTGCGTGAGACTTTAGGACTGTGACGACGCGAGTCCAATTAGAATTCTTCGAAGGTCCCCTGGACCTCTTGCTTCATCTCATTAAGAAGAACGAGGTCAGCATCACTGATATTCCGATCGCGAGTATCACCGAGCAGTATTTAGCTACTCTGGAGTTGATGCAGAGCCTCAACCTCGACCTGGCCGGAGAATTTCTGGTCATGGCGGCTACCCTGATACACATCAAATCCCGCATGCTGCTTCCGGCCGGCGACGATGAACCCGATGAAGACGAAGGCCCCGATCCGCGCGACGAGCTGATACGTCGACTGCTCGAGTACCAGCGTTTCAAGGAAGCAGCCGATCAACTCGAACAACGAGAAATTCTCACGCGGGACGTGTTTGTCCGATCCGCGGCCCCCGTCGAAGAAACTCCGGCTACCGGGTTTCGCGAGGTGTCCGTATTTGAACTCTTGACGGCGTTGCGGCGCGTTCTCGACCGCCTGCCCAAAGACAATGTCCATGAAATTACCTTGGAAAAGATCACAGTTCGGGAAAAAATGACCCTGCTGCTGGATACGCTGCGCTCTAAGGGGAAAGTGCTTTTCGAAGCGCTCTTCAGCGAGGTCAAATCGCGGATGGAAGTCGTAGTGACCTTTTTGGCGATGCTCGAGCTCGTCAAAGGATGCGCCATAAGAATTTTTCAAGAAGAAGCAGCCGGACCGATCGTCATTGAAGCGGCGGTAGGTATCGATGACGCCTTGATCGCCGTCGAAAACTCCGAGGAAGAACAGCATGGAACGTGAAGATTTAAAATCGATTGTCGAGAGCTTGCTGTTTGTTGCCGATGGGCCGGTGACGCTGCAGCGCTTGGAGGAGGTACTGGAAGGAGCGAGCAAGGAAGATATTCGCTCCGTTTTGGATGAGCTTCAACGAGAACTCGACACGCAGCGCCGCGGCGTGCGTTTAGTTGAAGTCGCGGGCGGCTTTCAGTTGCGAACGGCAAAAGTCAATGCAGATTTGGTCAAAAAGTTTCTCGGCGGCCGACCTGCGCGCATGAGCCGGCCGACCCTCGAAACACTTGCGATCATCGCCTACCGTCAACCTATCACCAAAGCTGAAATCGAAGCGATTCGAGGCGTCGACGTCGATGGCGTGATCAGTACGCTGCTGGAACGCGGGCTGATTCGAGCGGTCGCCCGCAAGGACGTCCCAGGTCGCCCGTTTCTATATGGAACCACGCCCGAGTTTTTACAGTTATTCAATCTAAAAGACCTCAGCCATTTGCCGACTTTGAAAGAGATGGAAGAAATCACGCTGCCCGAAGTGCCGGGAGATGAAGTATCGCTCGAAAATACCGAAGAGAGCTAATCTTGCCGATCCATGGAACGCCTGCAAAAGATCCTTTCGCGAGCGGGTGTCGCTTCCCGTCGGGAGGCGGAGCGATGGATCGTGGAAGGCCGGGTTTCTGTCAATGGAACCATAGTACGAAAGCTCGGCTCGCAGGCGGATCCGTTCAAGGACAGCATTAAAGTCGACGGCAAACGGATCAAGACAGGCGCAGCGCCGCTCTATTTCGCGTTTCATAAACCACCGGGAGTCATCACAACTGTCAACGATCCTCAGCACCGTCCCGATCTGACGGAATTCGTTGCCCCGCTGGGAGCCAAACGTCGGGTCTTTCCAGTGGGCCGGCTGGATTTCAATTCCGAAGGACTTTTGCTTCTCACCAATGATGGCGAATTCGCGCGCCGGCTGACCCATCCCCGCTTTGGAGTTAAAAAGACCTACCGCGTCAAGTTGAGCGCGTGCCCGACCGATAGGGACCTGGCGGTTCTCCGCCAGGGGATTCGTTTAGAAGATGGGATTGCCGCACCGGCGCGCGCGCGCGTCGTAGAGAAATTAAGGAAAAACGCCTGGGTTGAAATCGAAATTCACGAGGGAAAAAACCGCGAAGTGCGCCGCATGTTCGGGGCTTTGGGTTATTTCGTCGAGAAACTGATCCGGATACGCGTGGGCGCCGTCTCCTTGGCGCCTTTGCCTCCTGGCGAGCTGCGACCGCTCTTGCAAGGAGAAATCAAAGCGTTGAAAGAAGCCGTCGGCCTCTAGAATTCGTACTTCACTGCGTTCATCCGAATATTTCACCCGAGTCACGCCTCGTGTCGACGGTTTTGGGATAGGATCGAATCAACTGAGCCGCAGAGAAGAAAACAGTTTCAAAAAAAGAGGGGCGACGTGAAAGTCGGCCCCTCTCTTATTCGCGATGAGTCCCTCGCTCAGTGACGCAGACTGCAGAACTCTTCGTAGTCGATGAGTTCGTGGATGGTTGGATGATCGCCGCACATCGGGCAGTTGGGATCGCGCCGCAGATTGAGCGTGGTGATCTCCATGGTCAAGGTGTTGAAGCATAAGAGCCGGCCGATGAGGGAATCCCCTTTGCCGAGGATCAGCTTGATCGCTTCCAGAGCCTCGATTGTTCCTATAAGCCCGGGAAGCACTCCCAAAACGCCGGCTTCGGCGCAGCTCGGCGCCATGTCCGCCGGAGGCGGTTCGGGATAGAGGCAGCGATAGCAGGGCCCTTTGCCTGGATAGAAGACCGTGGCCTGCCCGTCGAATTGGAAAATGCTCCCATGCACATTGGGAGTCTTGGTCAAAATACAGGCGTCGTTCACCAGATAGCGCGTCGGGAAGTTGTCGGACCCGTCGACGACGATATCGTAATCCTTGATGATCTCCATGATGTTCGAAGAGGTTAGTTTCTCCTGGTAGGGGATGACCTTTACGTCGGGATTCAGCCCCTCGAGCGTCAGCTTGGCCGATTCGACTTTAGGCTTGCCGACACGGTCATTGGTATGGAGAATCTGCCTTTGGAGGTTTGAAATATCAACCACGTCGTTATCGATAATGCCGAGAGTGCCGACTCCAGCGGCGGCCAAATAATAAGCAGAAGGGCAGCCGAGACCACCAGCGCCGACCATCAGAACCTTGGCCTTTAAGAGTTTCGCCTGGCCTTCTTCTCCCACTTCGGATAACAGAAAGTGCCGGCTGTAGCGGATCAGTTGCTCAGGGGTAAACTGAAAATCCTGAACCCATTTATACCCGGCGTTTTTCCACGCGGCGTATCCGCCCGCCATGGACGACACGTTTTGGTAGCCCATCTCGCGCATGATCTTTGCGGCCAGGAGGGAACGAACGCCACCGGCACAGTAGGCAACGATAGGCGTGTTTTTATCGGGAACAGTATTTTCGACTTTGATCTCGAGAAATTCGCGTGGCAAAGAAACGGCGCCGTCCAAGTGGCCTTCCCGCTATTCGTCTTTCTCACGAACGT